>OKWS01000023.1_pt1 | contig 137088 bp, 129 predicted proteins | sample 1607061 | NCBI WGS metagenome assembly OKWS01 (sample SAMN07501040, study PRJEB24779) | human gut metagenome | isolation source: stool | host: human infant | place: USA: Pittsburgh, PA | reverse complement strand
TTAAATTATTACGTAGAAAATATCACGTTAAAAAGCTGAGACTGTTAACTTCTTAGGAATACAATCTCACAAAGTTCAATTGCATAAGTTCAAGAATCCAAATTAAAAATTTGGGTTTTCACTTAAGTTTCGAAGCTTTAGTGATATTTTCGAAGTAATGATTATAAATTCTTAGCGAAATCTAGTAATTCTCGGAATATGTTTGTAAGTTTTAAAAAGTTATTTTGATACACGCCCTTTTTAATTTTTAAAGTTATTTTAAACTTAATACTCACTTAAAATAAATATAAATTAATAAAAATTTTTGTGATGAAAATTTAAATATTAATTACTTTAATTTTTTGTAGTTTTTATTCTTTATTAAGAAATTTTCTTAGCTTTATCTAGAAATCAATATGAGCTTAAGAGATGTATTTCTTACTTTCTAAGAAGCTCAGAGGTTAATATATATGGATTTTTATATCTATTCTTCTTTTTAGTTTTATTTCCTATATTTATACACTTATGAGGACAGTTATTTATACATCCCATACAATCACAACAATTTCCTTTCCATTTAGGACTTTCATCTATAATTTCTATATTTTTATTTGGACAGATTTTAGCACAAATTCCACAAGCAGTACAAAATTCATTGGTGTTAAAATTCTTATCTTTATTTTTAAAAACATCTTTCCAAAGTTTATATAAAAGTAAATTAATTCTAGTATGTTTTTCCTTTAAATCTTTAGACTCCCTATTTAATATTGAAAGAGCAAAATTTTCTATTTTAAACTTGTTTGAATCAATTACTTTTTTTGCATCTTCTCCTACCTTAGGATTTCTACCCATTCTTATATAGTTTGAGTTAAGTAAAAACTTTTCCCCATTAGATAAACTTAAGTTCTTAGGATAAAGTAATTTATTTATCATTGAGAAGGTTATGCCTTTTCCGCCACCGGTACATTCAGCTGCAAAAATATATGAATCCTTATTTAATTGTAATTTAGAGAGGAATTCACTTACCATAGGAGGAAGGCCAGAGGCATAAATAGGATATACAAATCCTATGGTTTCTGCTTCATATTTAAACTCTTTTTTATAGAAAGCATCTACTATTGAGATTATTTCTGCATCCTTTAGATGTTTAGCTATTTCCTTAGCTGTGTAAAGTGAATTACCTGAGGTTGAAAAATAAAATATTAAATTTTTCTTCATATAATATCCATCCTTATTAAAAAATAATTCATTATGTTCATTTTAATATTAAAAATACATAATTTCTATATAAAGACTAAATATAATTAATACGAAATAAAAATCAAAGTTGACAATTTTGATTGGAATTAATATAATTGGAACTATATTAAAATGGAAAGAGGTTAAGCTAATGAAGAAAAAATTAATGTTATTATTTCTAACAATAAGTATTTTAATGATGGTATTAGTTGGTTGTAGCAATAATAGTAATAACATTCAAAAAAATAGCACTAATAAAGAAAAGATAACAGTAGCAACTTCAGGAACATATTATCCATTTACTTTTCTAGAGGGTGGAGAACTTAAGGGGTTTGAAGTTGATGTATGGAATGAAATAGGAAAGAGATTAGGGTATGATGTCGAGTTTAAAACAGCTTCTTTCAGCGGATTATTTGGAATGCTTGAAAGTGGAAAGGTTAATACAATAGCTAATCAAATAACTGTAACTCCAGAAAGAGAAGAAAAGTATTATTTCTCAGAGCCATATGTATATAGTGGGGCTCAAATAATAGTTAAAAAAGGCAATGATTCAATTAAATCCTTTGATGATTTAAAGGGCAAAAAGGTTGGAGTTGACCTTGGAAGTAACTATGAGAAAATAGTTAAAGATAAAGATGAAAATAATGAGATAAAAATATTAACTTATCAAAATACAGATGCTGCTTTCAATGAACTTTTACTTGGAAGAATAGATGCTGTAGTAATAGATAGGGTTTCAGCTATAGCTGCCATAAAAGAAAAAGATTTAAATTTACAGCTAGCTGGAGAACCAATAGATAAAATAGAAAATGCCTATCCTTTTGTTAAGGATGAAAAAGGCAAAGATTTATCAGAAAATGTTAATAAAGCTTTAGATGAAATGAAGAAAGATGGAACTCTTAAATCTATTTCTGAAAAATGGCTAGGAATGAATGTAAGTGTTCCTAATAACCAAGAAAATAGTAATAATATTATAGATAATAATAAAAATAATAGTATAGGTTTTGATTTTATGTATTCATTAGATTTAATACCTATGTTATTAAAGGCTATTAACGTAACAATATCTTTATCAGTATTTGGCATGATATTAGGATTAATAGTTGGTATAGCTCTTGCTATGATAAGGGTTTACAAAATTCCTGTACTAAAGCAAATAGCTGAGGTTTACATATCATTCTTTAGAGGAACACCTCTTTTAGTACAATTATTTTTACTTTATTTTGGTGTGCCACAGGTAATACCTTCACTTCAAAATATGAGTGCATTTACTGCGGCATTAATAGGCTTAGGACTTAATGCATCAGCTTACATAGCAGAAATATTAAGATCATCAATAGATGCTATAGATAAAGGGCAAATGGAAGCATGTCTATCATTAGGTATGACAAGGGCTCAAGCTTTAAAAAGAGTAGTTTTACCACAAGCATTTAGAATAGCAATACCTCCTTTAGGTAACATATTTGTAGATACAGTAAAAGGATCTTCATTAGCATTTACTTTAGGAGTTGTAGAATTATTAGCTAAGGCCCAAATGGAAGCGGCAGCTAGTTATAAATTCTTTGAAAGTTATGTGGTAGTTGCAATTATGTATTGGATAATCATAGGCTTCTTTAATTACCTACAAAAGATTTTAGAGAAAAAACTTTCAGTTTATTAAGAGGGGAGGAGAGAAGTCATGATAAAGGTTAAAAATCTTAAAAAGAGCTATAAAAATTTAGAAGTTTTAAAAGATGTTAACATGGAAGTTAAACAGGGAGAAGTGGTTGTTATAATAGGACCTTCAGGTTCAGGTAAGTCAACTTTTCTAAGATGTTTAAATTATTTAGAATCACCAGATAAGGGAGAAATCCAAGTTGGTCATGTAAAAGTAAATGCTGAAAAAATAAGTAAAAAAGAAATTAATGACTTAAGAAAACAATCAGCAATGGTATTTCAGCATTATAATTTATTCAATAACAAAACAGTTCTACAAAATGTTACGGAAGCATTGATTGTAGTAGAAAAAATGGATAAGAAAAAGGCAGAAGAAATTGCTTTAGAAAATTTAAAGAAGGTAGGTATGGTTGATAAAAAAGATAATTATCCTAATACCTTATCAGGAGGACAAAAACAAAGGGTTAGTATAGCGAGAGCTATGGCTATAAATCCCAATGTTACTCTTTTTGATGAACCTACATCAGCCTTAGATCCAGAATTGGTAGCAGAAGTATTAGCTGTTATAAAAGATTTAGCTAAGGAACATAAAACAATGATAATAGTTACCCATGAAATGAGCTTTGCAAGGGATGTAGCAGATAGAGTTGTATTTATGGATGGAGGAATAGTTTTAGAGGAAGGTACTCCAGAGGAAATTTTCAAAAATCCTAAAAATGAAAGAACAAAACAGTTTCTTGAAAGATTTATAGTTAATTAAAAAAACTATAGTGGTATAGAAAATTAATATATACCACTATAGTTTTTTATTTTATTTCTTTAAATAATTCAAATGCTTTACTTTTAGCTTCTTCTAATATCTCATTACCTTCTGATGTAATACTATAATATTTTCTTATCTTACCATCTATTAATCTATCTTTTCTTAGTAGTAAACCATCTCTCTCCATATTATGAAGTATTGGATATAAAGTTCCTGGACTCATAGAATATCCATGTTCCCTAAGTTCTTCAATCATTTTTGATCCGAAAAAAGGTTCAACTTTTGCATGATGTAATATATGGATATGTATAAAACCTAAAAATAATTTTCTTAAAACTTTTTCTTGCATGGGGTCATCTCCTATAACAAATAAATATATATATAAATACGATATCGAAAATAGATTACTGTTAATGCTTTCTATTATATTATACTCCTTAATTCTTTCAAATCAAAAGATTAATATATGGTATTATGCTTAAAATTTAATGTAAAATGGTCTTGTAGTTTAATTAGATTATATAAAGTTAACTATAAGAAGTATTTATTATAAATAGTTAAAATATTGATTAAAAGGTAGGGTTATACTAGGGAAAATAATGAAATTAGGAAATAAAAATTATTTAATTTTAAGTATGTATAGAAGCTTTTTTAGAGAAAATTTTTGTATAAAGTTTTTAAATAAAAAAAGAATGCATAAGCATCCTTTTTTTATTGTTTCTTATTCATTATAGCATTTCTTATTTTTTTGAATTGTGGGAAAGCTTTTTTATAAAGTGTGTATATTCCATTATCAACAACAATATCAAACTCTCCTATAAATTCTACGAAGTTTCCGTTAAATCCTTTTTTGAATTTATAAAGTCCATATAGTGGATTTTCAGGATTTAAGTCTCCAGAAACACCTCTAAAGTCATATACATCACAACCTAGATCAATAGAGTCACAAATCATTGACCATTGCATAGCAAAGTTAGGCATTGTATCTCTTAATATATTTTCTGAAGCTCCGTAAAGATACCATGCTTTGTTTCCGTAGTATAAGTATATTGATCCTGAAAGATATATTTCTTGACCTTTGAAAGGTTCTATATCAGATATTTTCTTTTTAAAGCCTTCTATTTGTCTTTCAGCTTCTTTAAGTCTCTTATCTTGGTCATTTAATTTCTTTTCAATTCTTGATTTCTTATCTTCATCAGTTTCAGCATCAAGCTTTACTTTAAGCTCTTCTATTTTGTTAATAGCCTTAGTTTTAGCTTCTTCTTGCTTGTTTAATTTTTCTGACAATCTGTTAAAGTCATTTTCGTAGCTATACTTAACCATGTATAATCTACAATGTGGATATAAGTAATCTATCATGTCCTTAAAATATTCTCTATGTCTTACTAAGAAGTTATCTCTCTTACCAGTTGTAACCATGATTTCATGGAATCTGTCTAATACATCTTCATTTAAAGTTTCTTTATCATAAACTTCAACTGATAATCCTCTTTCCTCAGCAACTTTTATGTTATATCTAGTTTTACTAGAGAATTTTTTAAATACAGCCTTTTTAATATCCATTTTATTTCCTTCAGTTGGAAGTGGAAGTCTAAATACAAAGTTTGGTTGTATAGCTTCAAAGTTTTTACTATCTGTGTTTTTGTAACCTAAACTCTTAAGGAAGTTCTTTATTTCAGTACCTTCTGAAAGAGCCTCTTCATTTTCTTTTAAATGGATATCTGGATCTATTGTTATAAAGCTTATATTATTCTTTTTAGCAAACTCTCTTAGATATTCAGTAAATTCTATTAGTAATTTTTTATTGTTGTAGTCACATGTAAAACTTCTTGGAATATATCCCATATATTTATTTATGTATGGTGCTTTTCTTAAAAGTATAGTAGCTGTGATAACAATATTATTATCATTATCATATCCTGCTATAAATTTCTTCTTCCAATCTTTTTTTAATTCAGCCCAATAAGATGTTTGGAATATGTGACCCTTTCTATCAGATTCATTAAATTTATCAATTTCTGATGAATTTATTTCTACAAATTTATACAATTTAGTTTCCTCCTTAAACTTCATCAGTTCTAAACATATATATACATTAAGACATAATAAGTATATTGTAATATGAAATAATTTTCTGTTCAAGTGTAACATTGCTATTATACAGGAATATTAGGGCTTTATGTAAGCTTTGTAAAAAATAAAGATGCCATATCAAAAGATAATAATAAAACTTACAGATGTATCAGGAAATTACTAGAGATTTCTTAATACTATTTGCAAGTTTTATTAAAGTTATTTTGATATAACATCTTTTTTAAGCTTGTGAACTCTTGGTTTCTAAACTTTCTAAAAGATTTTTATTTAAAAACATTATTAAATAAGATACTATGCTTGCCATAAAAATTACTGTTGTTCCAGGACTAATTTCAAATAGCATAAGTGAAAATAAAAATATAACTATATTTCCAATAGAAACTACTGGTTTAGTAAAAGTTAAAATTACACTAGCTCTTAAAATATCCATTGAACTCATAGAAAATCTTGATATTAATACAAAAATATATGTTGTAGTTAATAGTGTTAAGACCATTAATACTATAAATACGCAAGTAAGTGGTAAACTATAGTAAACAGTTGAAAATATTCTTAAGTTAAAGCTTAAAAGGAATATTAAAAATAATTCTCCACACCACATTAAGGTAGATTGTTTCCAATTATATTTTAAACCCTTAAGAAAGTCACTAAATAAATCTAAATCTTTATATTTTACTAATTTTCTCATGCAGTAAAGCAGTGCTGTAAAACTTGCTCCAAAAGGAATTAGAGAAACTAAAAATAAAGGTAAATATGTTGTTATATTACTAAGTCCTACAAATAAGAAGAACAAGATTACAGGTATATTTAATATAGAGAAAAATATATTAAGCATAAAAAACCAAAAGATATAATTAAAAAAAGTAAGTAGTTTTTCAAGATTAAAAAATTCACTCATTTTTATCACTCCATAAAATAATGTAATTGTTTAACTAATTTGTAATTATAGTTTAAGATAAGTAGAGGGTAAAAACAATTTAAATATGCATGAATTTTAAATGAAACCATAAAAAATACATAAAAACAATAAAATATCATAATTTGATAAGCTTTTCAGATAGGGTAGAATATGATTTAATAAAAATTGACTAAGGTAATGTGGGTGAAGAGGGGAATTAAATGAAGTTTAGTAAGTCAAATCTTTATAAGAGACTGTTTATAACATATACAATAGTTATATTATCCGTAGTTAGTATTTTATGCATTTACTTTTTAAGTAAAACTTCTGAAGAGATTAAGAGAAATAATCTTTATTTAAATGATAAAATACTGCAAGATGTAAATGAAACCCTAGAGTATAATAGCAGCACATCGAGAAGAATAATGAATATGCTCTATGAAGATGACTTTAGGTTAAATGATGTTATAAAGTATTTAAATTCAGATTTAGTTGATTATATAAAAGGCAAATTAGATTACTATAGTGCAAGTGATAAACTTTATTATAATGGTATAGAAAGTTTTGTTAAGAGTTCATTTCAATTAAACAACTTTTTAAAAAGTATATCCTTTATAAGTTATTCTAGAAATGAAATATCAGTTTTTAATAGAAAGGGAGAAATAAAGACCTATCCTTTTAATTCAAATGAATTATTAGACAAAAAGGATATTGAATATGCAATATATAATAAAAATGAGATTAGTATAATAAATGAAATAAGAGATGCAGCTTCTTTAAAGCCAGAAGGAATGCTTATGACTACTTACGATGTAGGGGTAATTAGTGATGTTATAAAAAAATATAAGGATACAAATTCAGAGGTTCTTATATTAAATAAAGAAGGAATGGTTTTATATGACTCAGAAAATAAATATGATTATGAGTATTATCCATACTTTGATAAGCTTAAAGTAGGGCGTCATGAGATTTTATTAGAAGATAGTTATTATGTAGATATATTACCAGATAACAATGGATTAATGTCTGTAGTGAGAATAAAAGTAAGTAATGCTACTAAAGTACCTCTTCTTTTTAAAGTTTCAGCATTCTTAGTTAGTTTATTTTTATTTATAATTGCAGAGTGTGTTCTTTATATAAAATTTAAAAATTTAAGTAGTAGAATGGATTCCCTTGTTTTAGCCATGGAAAAGGTTGAAAAAGGAGATATAGATGTTCATATTCCTTTAAGTAAGGATAGAGATGAAATAACATTTATTGCAGATAATTTTAATAAAATGTGTGAGAAGTTAAATGATCATATAAGAAAGAGTTACTTAGCAGAATTACGTCAAAGAGAGGCTGAAATTGTAGCCCTTCAAAATCAAATTAATCCGCATTTTCTTTATAATACACTAGAATCAATAAGGATGAAGGCAATATGTAATGGAGATAAAGAAGTAGGGAAAATGCTTTATAGTTTAGCATTTTTATTTAGAAGCCAAGTAAAGGGAAATCTTATAGTTTCAATAGATCAGGAAATAAAATACTGTAATAAATATTTAGAGCTATTTAAGTTTAGATATGATGAGAAATTTAAGTTCAAAATAGAATGTGAAGAGGATTTATATGATAAGGGAATTGTTAAATTTACTCTTCAACCTTTAATTGAAAACTATTTTGTTCATGGTATAAGGTTAGAAAGAGATGATAATGAATTAAAAATATATATCTATAAACATTTAGAAGATATAGTTGTGGAAGTAATAGACAATGGTAGGGGAATTCCTAAGGAGAAATTAGATGATATAAATAGAAGAATTAGGGAATGCGATCATTCTGGTAAATCAATAGGGATGCTAAATGTTCATGAAAGGATTAAAATTAAATATGGGGAACCTTATGGGTTAACTGTTACTAGTGAGGAGAATAAGGGAACTAATATGATTTTAAAATTCCCGCTTAGAGAGGTGGAGTAGTAATATGTACAAGGTTATGCTAGCTGATGATGAGAATTTAATTTTACAAGGACTTGAGAATATAATTGAATGGGAAGAACTAGGGTTAGAAATTGTAAATAAGGCAAGTAATGGTCAAGAAGCCATAGATAAATTTAAGGAAAATCCAGTTGATATAGTGGTAACTGATATTAATATGCCACAGGTTACTGGATTGGAGTTATTAAAGGAATTAAAGAAAATTAATTCTGATGTTAAGTTTATAATATTAAGTGGATATGATGATTTTTCTTATGCTAAGAAAGCAATAGAATTAGGTGTTGAAAACTATATATTAAAGCCTATAGATGAAGAAGAATTAGAAAAAACTTTAAAAAATACAATAAATAAAATAAAACAAGAAAAAGAAGAAAATAAATCAAGTTTAGGAAAACATAATATTCTTATTAAACTTATAAAGGGTAAATTGGCTCAAGGTGAAATAGAGGAAAACAAAGAAGGATTTTATATGAATTTAAATTCAGAAAGATATTCTCTATGTATTATAAACACTAGAAGTAGATATGATAGTGAGGAAATGTTACATAATATAGTTAATGTAATAAAGGAAAACACTCAAAATAACTTTGAGATAATATATACTTTAGATGAAGAACTTATTTTAATAAATTCTTGGGATGAAGCCTTAAGTAAAAAAGAGATTAAAAAATATTATGATAAGTTAAAAGAACAAATAATAAATGAATATGGAATAGATGTATTTTTAAGTGTTGGAGAACCTGTTTGTGATCTTTATAAAATTAGTTCAAGTTATAAGGAAGCAAATAACTTAAAAAAATATGTTCTTACCTTAGGATATAATAAGTGTATAACAACAGAGGATGTTAAGGATATAAATGAGAAGAATATAAACTTTAGTGAGGTTTTAGATAAATTAAATAAAAGAATAATTGCTAAAGATATAGAAGGGGCAGAAAAAATCATTGAGGAAACTGTTGAGGATAAAAAGTTAAATCCAAGAAATATATATGATTTATCTGTAAAAATACTATTTTTATTAGATGGTATTGTGGAAGAATTTAAAGTTGAAAAACAATATACAGGAAATAGCTTAGGAGAGGAAATAGTTGCTCTTTGTAGTGAAGATACAAGGGAAGATATTAAAACCTTATTATGTAGTGAAATTAGGGAAGTTATAGAACTTATGCACCCAACAACTATAAAATATAGCCCTGTAATTCAACAAATTATAAGTTATGTAAATGAAAACTATTATGAAGAGGTAAGTCTTAAGACTTTAGCTCAAAAATATCATATAAATACTTCTTATTTAGGACAGGTATTTACAAAAGAAGTGGGATGTTCATTTTCTGAGTATTTAAATAAAACTAAAAATATGAAAGCTAAAGAGCTTATATTAAATACAAATATGAAGATAAATGATATAGCTAAAAAGGTAGGGTATTTAGATACTAGTTATTTCTATAGAAAGTTTAAGAAGTACTATGGAGTTTGTCCATCAACTTTAAGAAATATAAAAAATTACTAATTATAAAGCTATGGAATATTAAGCTGTATTCAAAGATAAATTTTGAGTACAGCTTTTTTTATGAAACTTTGTTAAAAAAATAATATTTAAAACAAGAATTAAGCAAATAATAATAAATAGTAATATAATATTTAATTATAACTCTCCTTAAGTTTTATATATTGTGTGATAAAAATCACATTTTCCAAAGTTTTGGAATGATAAAATTTAAACAATTGAAGTAAGTTATTATATTAATAATTGTTTTAGGTAAATGTTGATTTCTAGCTATATATTTAGAAATCAACAATAGTTTAATATAGACTTTTTTATTAAAATTAAAAGGTAGGTGCTTTAGAGTATGTATAAATTAGGAATAATAACTAGCAGTGATAAAGGATATTCAGGAGAAAGAAAGGATGAAAGTGGATTAGTAATAGCTCATATTGCAAAGGAAAAAGGATTTAAGGTAGAAAAGTATATAGTATTACCAGATGAAAGAGAAATGCTTAGAGATGAGATGATTAATATGGCCGATAATCTAGGGGTTGATCTTATACTTACAACTGGTGGTACTGGATTTAGTAAAAGAGATGTTACCCCAGAGGCAACTAAAGATGTTATAGAAAAGGAAGCCTTAGGAATACCAGAAGCTATAAGAAGTTATAGCATGACAATAACTAAAAGAGCCATGCTTTCTAGAGCTACTGCAGGTATAAGAAAAGATACTCTTATTGTTAATATGCCTGGAAGTCCAAAAGCTTGTAGAGAAGTTATGGACTATATTTTAGATGATTTAAAACATGGAATAGATATTCTGAAGGGAGATGCTAGAGAATGCGCAAGAAAATAAGCCTATCTATAATAATGGCAATAGGAATGTTATCATTATTATTTGTAGGATGTACTAATAATAAGGAAGAGAAAACTTTAACAGTTAGCATTGCTGCAAGTCTTCAAAAGCCTATGGAAAAAATTGCTTCTAATTTTGAAAAGGAAAATGGAGTAAAAATTCAATATAATTTAGGTGGATCAGGAACCTTAAAAAAACAAATTAGTGATGGGGCTGATGTAGATTTATTCTTCTCAGCAAATACTAAATATGCCAAAGAACTTATAGATGAAGGCCTTGTAAATAAGGATGAATCCTATAAGATTTTAAATAACCAATTAGTTTTAATTGAAAACAATGATTATAATAAACCTATAAATTCTTTAGAAGACTTAAAAAATGTAGAGGGCAAAATTGCAATTGGTGAAATCTCAACAGTTCCAGCAGGACAGTATGCTAAAGAAAGCTTAGAAAAAGTAGGAGCTTATAAAGATATTGAGGATAAATTAGTTTTTGCTAGAAGTGTAACAAATGTTAAGACATATGTTGAAAATGGGGAAGCTAATTTAGGGTTTGTATATAAGACAGATGCTTTAGATTTAAAAAATAGTAAAATAGTTTATGATGTGCCTAATGATTATCATAAACCTATAGAATATGAATTATGTTTATTAAAAAATAGTAAAAATAATAAAGAAGCAAAGAAGCTTATTGAGTACCTAAAAGGTGAAGAAAGCAAAAAGATATTTAGTGAGTATGGTTTTGAGGTGAACTAAAAAATGATATGGGAAGCCTTATTAATATCCTTAAAAGTTGTATTAGTATCAGTGTTTTTAAGCTGTGTTTTAGGAATATTACTTGGCTATTTTATGGTAGAAAAAAATTTTAAGTTTAAATACATTATTGAAACAATAATAATATTTCCTATGTTTTTACCTCCTTCTGCTGTAGGATATTTAATTCTTTTAATATTAGGCAAGAAGGGAGTAATAGGTGAATTTCTATACAATAATTTTGATATGAGTATTATATTTACTTGGATAGGTGCTGTTATAGTAGGGATAGTTGTTTCAATACCTATTATGTATCAGAGTTTAAAGACATCCTTACTTAGTGTTAATGAGGATGTGAAAAATGCTGCTAGGGAAATGGGCGCAATAAACTTTAAACTTTATAGGCTTATAAGTTTACCTCTTTCTAAAAAAGGATTATATACAGGTATTGTACTTAGTATAGCTAGAGTTTTTGGAGAATTTGGAGCTACTATTTTAGTTGCTGGGAATATTCAAGGTAAAACTCAAACAATACCTATGGCTATGTATTATGCCATTGAGAATGGTGATTCAGGTTTAGCAAATAAGATATTGATACTTATAGTTTTAATATCAGTGATTTTAACTTTTTCTTATAATAAAATAATTAAGAGAATAAAATAGAATTTTTAAAGTTTAGAGAAGAGGAGAGAGTAACATATATGGATAATAAACTTACTCATTTCGATAATAAAGGAAATGCAGTTATGGTAGATGTAAGCAATAAAAATGAAACTGAAAGAATAGCTATTGCAACAGGAACTGTAAAGGCATCAAGTGAAACTATAGAATTAATAAAATCAGGTCAAATAGGAAAGGGAGATGTTTTAGGGGTTGCTAGAGTTGCAGGTATAATGGCAATGAAAAATACTAGTAATTTAATACCTATGTGTCATCCTGTTATGATTACAGGATCTAGTATTGATTTTGAAATTGATTCTGAAAAAAATGAAATAATAATAACAGCTACTTCAAAGGTAGTTCATAAAACAGGAGTTGAAATGGAGGCTCTTACAGGAGTATCTATTGCAGCCCTTACTATTTATGATATGTGCAAAGCTGTAGATAAAAGAATGGTTATAGGAGATATACACCTAGTAAAAAAACTAGGTGGAAAAAGTGGAGAGTTTAATTTTTAAATTATTCATGTGAAAAAGTGAGTTAGAGTTTAGTCTCTAACTCTTTTTTATTATAAAAATAAGTATATAAATTATATATTTTATGGACTTTCTATTGTTATTAAACTTTTTTAATATTTGTAATTGAAATTTATACAGTAAAACTAAATATTTTCAACTTTTCCCAAAACACATAAAATGATAATATTTTATTGTAAGAAACGTTTACAACAAAAGGGGGAAGAAGTGTGAAGAGTAAAGCTAAAAAGCTTCCAAAAGAGAAGCTTACAATGAAAGATAGAATGAAACGTTTTAAAAACAATAAAGAATTATTACTACTTACTATACCAGGGGCAATATGGTTTTTAGTATTTGCTTACTTACCAATGTTTGGAGTAATTGTAGCATTCAAAAGATGGAGAATCCATGGAGGCTTCTTTGAAAGTTTAATGAATAGTAAATGGGTTGGGTTTGATAACTTCAAATTCCTATTCCAAAGTAGTGATGCTTGGCTAATAACTAAAAATACAGTTTTATACAATATTGTATTTATAATTTTAGGAATAGTACTTCCAGTAACATTAGCAATTTTATTAAATGAATTATTAAATAAAAAGTTAGCTAAGTTCTATCAAAGTAGTATGTTCTTACCTTATTTCTTATCATGGGTTGTTGTAAGTTATTGTTTATATGCATTCTTAAGCCCAGAAAAAGGATATGTTAATGGTATTTTACAATCTATGGGTGGAAAGGGAATTTCATGGTATACAGAGCCAAAATATTGGCCATTTATCATAATTTTCATGAGTCAATGGAAAGCAGTTGGATACGGAACAGTTGTTTATTTAGCTTCTATATGTGGTATAGATAAGAGTTACTATGAAGCAGCAATGATAGATGGAGCAAGTAAGTTCCAACAAATAAAATATATAACAGTTCCATTATTAAAACCTGTAATGATCATAATGTTCATAACTTCAATTGGTGGTATGTTCAGAGGAGACTTAGGTCTATTCTATCAATTACCAAAGGATTCAGGTGCTTTATATCCAGTAACAAACGTAATCGATACTTATGTATATAGAGGTCTTATGAACTTAGGAGATATTGGTATGAGTTCTGCAGCAAGTTTATATCAATCATTTGTAGGATTAATACTTATAGTAACTTCTAACGCTATAGTAAGAAAAGTAGATGAAGAAAACGCATTCTTCTAAAAAAGGTGGTGTAATGTGTGTTAGAAACTATTAAACAAAAAAGACTTCAGAAAAAAGCTGAACCAAAAGAAGAAGTAAACAAGTTTAATGCTGTCTCAAAAAAGAGTAACTTTTTATTAAATGTTTTATTCGCAATATTAGCTTTCTTAGCAATAATGCCCTTCGTATTTGTTATAGCTATATCATTAACAAATGAGCAATCATTACAATTAAATGGATATAGATTCATACCAGAAGAGTGGAGCTTAGAAGCTTATAAATATATATTCTCATCTGGTAGCCAGATTTTAACATCATATGGGGTTACAATTACTGTTACAATTGTAGGTACTTTAATTGGACTAGCTATAATGTCAATGTATGGATATGCTTTATCAAGAAAGAGCTTTGCTTACAGAAAGTTCTTTACTAAAGTAATATTTGTACCAATGTTATTCTCAGGTGGTATGGTTGCTTCATACCTAGTAGTTACAAGATTTTTAGGATTAAAGAATACAATATGGGCTCTTATACTTCCAATGTGTGTAAGTTCATTCCATATAATTATTTTAAGAACATTCTTTAAGACATCAGTACCAGACGCTATTATAGAATCAGCTAAAATAGATGGAGCATCAGAGTGGAGATTATTCTTAAGAATAGTATTACCAATCTCTCTTCCTGGTATAGCAACAATAGGATTATTCTTAACTTTAGGATACTGGAATGACTGGTTCAACGCTATGTTATATATTGATGAACCAAACTTAATACCATTACAGTACTTATTAATAAGACTTGAAAACTCAATGGAGTTCTTAGCAAATAACGCAACATCACTTGGTGCAAATGCTATAGAAGCTACTAAGAGTATGCCAAAGGATACTGCTAAGATGGCTATAGTTGTTATTTCAACTTTACCAATTATATTTGCTTATCCATTCTTCCAAAGATACTTTGTAAATGGATTAACAATTGGAGCAGTTAAAGAGTAATTAAATAGAATGATATTTTAAAGGGTTGTATCAATAGCAACTTAAAATAAAACTTATAAATATATTTCGAGAATTATTGGATTTCGCTAAGAATTTATAGCCATTACTCCGAAGAATTTACTAAAGTTTCGAAACTTGCGATCTTTCGGACAGTCTCAACTTTTTAACGTAAACTCTTCTACGTAATGGCTTAAATTCTAAAGCTTATCCAAATATTCTCTTCATACTATTTATAAGTTTTATTATTTTAAGTTTTGATACAACCTTTTGTTAAAGTTTGAGGTTTGTAGAAAATAAGGATAAGGAGAAAATTAGTATGAGATTTATATCAGAAAGAATAAGAAAGACTTATGAAGAAATAGGAAGATATGTTTATTCTAATACTTTAAACATAGATAATTATAAATTTATAGCAGGAAAGTATGATAATATAGATGAAATAAAAAATGCACCTGAAGAAGGATGGATAGATTTTAAAACAGGGGATCTTTGGGGAGAGGAAAGCCATGGATGGTTTAAAACTTCTGTTAAGGTTCCAGAGGAATTTGCAGGACAAACTATTGCTTTAAGTTTTCATACTTTTTTAGGAGATTGGGATAATACTACAAATCCACAGTTTATCCTTTATGTAAATGGAGAACATATTCAAGGGTTAGATGTAAATCATCAGGAAACAATATTAACTCATAATGCTGTGGCAGGAGAAGTTTATAATATAGACTTGCATGCACATATAGGAAGAATTGAGGGCAAAAAATCAACTTTACATGGTAAGCTAGTAACAATAGATGAAGAAGCTAGAAAATTATACTTTAATTTAAGTGTTCCTCATATAGTAGCAACTAAATTACATGAGGAAGATAAGAGAAGAATAGATATGTTAACTGTGTTAAATGACACAATAAACTTAATTGATTTAAGAAGACCATTTACTAAAGAGTACAATGAAAGTTTAAAAATTGCTAATAAATATATAGAAGAAAATTTCTATGATAAAATGTGTGGACATGAAGATATGGTAGCTACTTGTGTTGGTCATACTCATATAGATGTGGCTTGGCTTTGGACTGTAGCTCAAACAAGAGAAAAGGTTGCAAGAAGTTTCTCAACGGTATTAAAGCTTATGGAGGAATATCCAGAATACATATTCATGTCTTCTCAACCTCAGCTTTATAAATTCTTAAAAGAAGATCATCCAAAGGTTTATGAGAAAGTTAAAGAAAAAGTAAGAGAAGGGGTTTGGGAACCAGAAGGAGCAATGTGGCTTGAAGCTGATTGTAATGTAACTTCAGGAGAATCCTTAATAAGACAAATATTACATGGAAAAAGATTCTTTAAAGAAGAATTTAATGTGGATAATGAAATTCTTTGGCTTCCAGATGTTTTTGGATATTCAGCAGCACTTCCTCAAATATTAAAAAAATCTGATGTTAATTATTTTATGACAACTAAGATTTCATGGAATCAAATTAATAAAATGCCTTATGATACTTTTATGTGGAAAGGAATAGATGGAACAGAAATATTAACTCATTTTATAACTACAACTTACCCAGATCAAGATCCATTTAAGGAAACTATGACAACATACTGTGGAAATATTCATCCAGGTTCAATAATGGGAGCATGGAATAGATATCAGCAAAAAAATATAAATAATGATGTTTTAGTTGCCTTTGGATTTGGAGATGGTGGCGGTGGTGCTACTTATGAAATGCTTGAAAATGGAAAGAGACTTTCTAAGGGAATACCAGGAGCACCTAAGGTTAAAATAGGTAAGGCTAAGGATTACTTTAAGAAATTAGAGGAAACTGTAAAAGATAATAATAAACTTCCAAAGTGGGTTGGAGAATTATATCTTGAATATCATAGAGGAACTTATACTTCAATGGGAAGAAATAAGAGAGATAATAGAGTATGTGAAAATCTATATACTTCAGCAGAGAAATTTAACTCAATGGCTATGTTGTTAGGAAAAAACTATCCTTTAGCTGATTTAAATGCTGCTTGGGAAACAATACTTTTAAATCAATTCCATGATATTTTACCAGGTTCATCAATTAAAGAGGTTTATGATGTAACTAAGGAAGAATATAAGGATTTAATTGAAAAAGGAAATAACTTTGTAGGTTCAGCTTTAGATAATATAACATCAGAAATAAACTTAAAGGAAAGAAGTGTTGTTGTATTTAACTCTCTAGGATTTGAAAGAGATGATATAGCTACTTTTGATGTTCCAGAAGATATAGAAAATCCAGCTGTATTAGATGAAGAGGAAGAAATTATTTGTCAAAGAATAGATGATGGAGAAAAAGCAATTTTCTTTGCTAAAGGAATACCCGCAAATGGATATAAGAGCTTTAAAATAATAGAATCTACCAATAAAGAAGTAGAGAATGTATCTCTAAGTGAAAAAGAAGCTGAAAATGACTTCTTAAGAATTAAATTCAATGAAGAAGGAAATATAGTTTCATTATTTGATAAGAGAGCAGAAAGAGAAGTATTAAAAGAAGGAACTTTAGGAAATAGGATTCAAGCTTTTGAAGATAAGCCTATGGAATATAGCAACTGGGATATAGATATATACTACAAAGAAAAAATGTGGAATGTTGATGATGTTCAAAGTATTGAAGTTGTGGAAGAAGGCCCAGTAAGAAGCACATTAAGAATTGAAAGAAAATTCTTAGAGTCTACTATAGTTCAAAATATTTATGTTTATAAAGATTTAGATAGAATAGATTTTAATTCATATGTTGATTGGAAGGAACATGAAGTATTATTAAAAACTTCATTCCCAATAGATTTAAATGCTACAGAGGCTACTTATGAAATTCAGTATGGTAATGTTAAGAGACCAACTCATAGCAATACATCATGGGATGAAGCTAGATTTGAAGTTTGTGGACAAAAATGGGCTGATCTTTCAGAGGGAGACTTTGGAGTATCCTTATTAAATAACTGTAAGTATGGTCATGATATACAAGATGGTGATATGAGATTAACCTTATTAAAATCAGGAACACATCCATGGACTGAAACAGATCAAGAGGAGCATTTCTTTACTTATTCTATTTATCCTCATATGGGTACATGGAAAGAGGCTCATACAGTTCAAAAAGCTTATGAATTAAATCAACCTTTATATACAAAGGTTTGTGAAAAACATGATGGAATATTAGAGGATACTTTAGGCTTAGTAAAAGTGAATAAAGATAATATAATGATTGAGGTTATTAAAAAAGCTGAAGATACAGATCATTTAATAATTAGGATGTATGAATTCTTTAATAGTAGAACTAAGGCTACTTTAGAATTCTCAAGGGAAATAGAAGACGCCTTTGAATGTAACTTGATGGAGAGAAACTTAGAAGAAGCTAAATTTGAAGGAGAAAAAATAGAGTTTACTATAAATCCATTTGAAATAAAAACATTTAAAGTTAAATTAAAATAATAAAAAAAGAGGCTATATCAAATTGAAGTAAGTTCACTTTTGATATAGCCTTTTTCTATGTTTATTTTTATAGCTTAAAGCCTAAGTAAATTTCAAATACAGCGATTATAATAAAGTAAACCCCTATTATAAATGGTGTAGCTATTAAGAATGAAATTGGTTCAAATAATATTAATAATCCTAATATTATTAATAATATAGAGTAAAGTGTTGTGGCATTAAAACCAAAGCTTTTATAAGTAAACTCACCAACAAGTAAGAATATACCGTTAACTAATGCCCAAGAACCATAGAATATAACTAATACGTCAATACTTTCTAGTGGAACAAAACATAGCATTAAACCAAATAATACGGATATTATACCTGTAAAAATATATAAGCCTTTTCTTGAAGATTTAAAAGCTTTAATTATTGTAAATATACCTGAACCAATTATTAATATACCTGCTACTATTGTGAAATATAGTAATGAGTCCATTGGTTTAATAAAGAATAAGATACCTACAATTGCCATTAGAATTCCTTCTAATATACAAAATATTTGTGCACTTTTTTCCATTTAAATCACTCCTTAATTTTTTAAAAAGTTTGTTATATAGAAATTTAAGAAATATTACTATAAGTAAATAATAACATTTGTTTAAAAAATGTTCATATTTTAAATTTAACATATATTTTTTTATTGGCATATAAATTTGATACTTTTCAATTGAAGCAATAAAAAAAGTAATAATATTTTTAATGAAAAGGTATTTATTAGAAAAAGTATGAAATGTTTTAGGGGAGATAATAAAGTATATAATTTCATTAAATTTATAAATAGAGAATGTCAAATAAATATAAAAAAACTCCACTATGAAAATGTTTAGATGGGCTATATAATAAACCTGTAAACGATATTAAGGGATTTGAAAAACAAAGGTTTAATAGGGAGGAAAACATAATGTTAAAATTCAAGAAACTAATAGCTTTAACAGCTTGTGCAATGTTAACTACTTCAGTAGCATTAACTGGATGTGGAGCAGACAAAACAGCAAATGCTGGAGAGGGAGAAACAGTAAAACTTACTTGGTATACAATTGGACAAACACCAAAAGATTTAGATATGGTTCAAGAAAAAGCTAATGAATATTTAAAAGATAAAATCAATGCTACTATTGATATGAAATTTATTGATTACGGTGATTACACTCAAAAAATGGGAGTTATAATAAATTCAGGAGAACCATATGATTTAGCATTTACTTGTTCATGGGCTAACCCATATTTAGAAAATGCTAGAAAAGGAGCTTTCTTAGAAATAGACGATTTATTAGAAAGTAAGGGAAAAGAAATGAAGTCTGTTATAGATGAAAGATTCTGGGAAGGTGCTAAAATAGATGGTAAAACATATGCAGTTCCAAACCAAAAGGAAATAGGAGTTGCACCTATGTGGGTATTCACTAAGGAATATGTTGATAAATACAATATACCATATCAAGATATCCATACTTTAGAAGATTTAGAGCCATGGTTAAAGGTTATCCATGAAAATGAGCCAGATGTTACACCTTTATACATAACAAAAGGATTCTCAGCACCAGCTTACTTCGATCAATTAGTTGATCCAGTAGGAGTTGAGTATGGAGATGAAAGCTTAAAGATTAAAAATATGTTTGAAACAGATAAAATGAAGGGCGAATTAGAAACTTTACAAAAGTACTATGATGCTGGATATATAAATGCTGACTCAGCTACAGCTAAGGATGATAAAGCAGTTAAGAGATTTGTAACTAAAGCTGATGGACAACCTTATGCTGATGGATTATGGTCAAAGGATTTAGGATATGAGGTAGTTTCATCACCAATAATGGAAACTCATATTACTAATGGTTCAACTACAGGTTCAATGATAGCTATTTCTAAAACTTCAGAGCATCCAGAAAAAGCTATGGAATTCTTAAACTTATTAAACACTGACGTATATTTAAGAAACTTACTTAACTATGGTATAGAAGGTACTCACTATGAAAAAACTGGTGATACTCAAATAAAATTAACTGATAAAGCTAAAGACTACTCAGTTGGATACTATACTTTAGGTAACTTATTTATAACTTATACTTTAGATAACGAACCAGCTGATAAATGGAAAGAATTCGAAGCATTTAATGATGCATCAGTTGAATCACCTGCTTTAGGATTCAAATTTAACACTGAAAAAGTAAGTAACCAAATAGCTGCTATAAACAACGTTCTTGAAGAGTTTAAATCAACTATATACAGTGGATCAGTTAATGAAGCTGAATATTTAGATAAAATGAACAAGAAATTAAAAGAAGTTGGAATAGACGAAGTAATTTCAGAAATGCAAAGTCAAATAGATGCATGGAAAGCTGAAAATGGAAAATAATATAATTTGAAAATAAGTGTAAACTCTATGCCAAGCATAGAGTTTACTTTTATAAAAATATAAATAAAAAATTAGGAAAGTATTCTTACATAATCTAAGGAGTAGATTATAAGTATATGCATAGCGGGGGATGATTTTATATGAAAAAATATGTTGTTATTGATATAGGAGGCACAAGTATAAAACATGCTTTGATGACTGAAAGTGGAGATATTTTAGAAAAGGGAAGCATGAAAACTGAAGGGGATAATATAAATCTTTTTATTGAATCCATAGGAAAAGTTGTTGATTCATATAAAGAAAAAAATGAGGTTTTTGGATTAGCATGTAGTTCGCCAGGTGCCGTAGATGTTAAAACAGGATTTATAGGGGGAGGAAGTGCAATTCCGTGCATACATGGTCCAAATATAAAAGAGCTTTTAGAAAAAAGATGTGGTTTAAAAGTTTCTATAGAAAATGATGCAAATTGCGCTGGATTAGCAGAAGGATGGCTTGGATCAGCTAAAGGAGTAGAAAATTATGCATGTATTGTAATTGGCACAGGAATAGGTGGATGCATAGTTATAAATGGAAGAATTTTAAGAGGAAAGCATCTTCATGGGGGAGAATTTGGTTATATGTTTACTAGAGATAGTGAAGGATTAACAGATAGAATTTGGAGTGAAGTTTCCTCTACAAATGCTTTAGTTACAAGGATATCTAAATTAAAAGGAATAGAAAAATCAGAACTTGATGGAAAGAAAGTTTTTGAAATGGCTGAAGATGGAGACGAGGAAGTTAATAAGGAAATAGAATCATGGTATATGGACCTTGCAAGAGGAATATACAATATTCAATATATAGTTGACCCTGAAAAAATTGTTATTGGTGGAGCTATAAGTGCTAGGGATGGATTTGATAAGAAAATAAATGAAAAACTTGCTTTACTAAAAAGTGATATAGCAACTTTAGATATAAGTGTTGAAAAATGCAAATTTCAAAATGATTCAAATTTAATAGGAGCATTATATAACTTTCTTTTTGTTAGAAAATAAATCTTATTATTTAAAGAAAAATCATATAGATAAAAAGGAGAGAATATTATGACGCAATTAAATTACAGAGAGAACTTAAATATGAAATTTAAAGCTTATAATGGTGGATTAAGAGTTTTTAAAAATTATGAGATTAATGATAATAATATAAATATTTATTTTTCAAATATTAAAATAACTCTTACTATATTTGAAAATGATATAGTTAAAGTTTTTATTGGAGACAAATACGAGGAAAGCATTTCAACTAATGGTGTAGTAGGTGATTTAGGAAAAGGTGAATTTATAGTAGAAGAGGATTCAAACTTTTTAGTTATAAAGGGAAAAAAGGTTTTAACCTTTGTAGATAAAAATACTACAGAGATAAGTTTCAGAGACTTAGAGGGAAATATAATAAATGAAGATTTTCAGCCAAGTTTTAAAGATGAGAAAGGAAATGTGTACATATCAAAGATAAATGATTGTTTAGCATATTATGGACTTGGAGAAAAGGGTGGAGATTTAAATAAAAAGGGATGTTATACAGAAAATTTTAATACTGATGATCCAGAGACTGATGATGATTCCGTAACTTATTACAAGACAATTCCTTTTTATGTTGCCTTAAAAGAAGAAGCTACCTATGGAATATTCTTTGATAATAGCTTTAGAAGTTATTTTGATATGGGAAAGGAAATGGGAGATAGGATTTTCTTTGGAGCCATAGGAGGACAAATTCAATATTACTTTATTCCAGGAGAAGATATTAAAGAGGTAGTTAAGAATTATACTGCTTTAACAGGGAGAATGGAGATGCCACCTCTTTGGAGTTTAGGATATCAACAATGTAGATTTAGTTATTTTAGCCAAGAGGAAGTAAGAGAGTTAGTAAAAACCTTTGAAGAAAAAGATATTCCATTAGATGTAGTTTATTTAGATATAGATTATATGGATGGATTTAGGGTTATGACTTTTAAAATTCCCAATTTTGATGATGCAGCTGGTCTTATTAGTGATTTAAAAGAAAAAGGAATAAGAACTATTACTATTATTGACCCTGGTGTTAAGGTGGATGAAGAGTACCCTGTATTTAAAAGAGGAAAAGAAGGGAATCATTTTACTAAGAAGCTAGATGGAGAAATGTTTATTGGAGCAGTTTGGCCAGGTGATAGTGCTTTCCCCGACTTTTCAAATAAGGATTGTAGAGAATGGTGGAAAAGTGAACTTAAAAAATTCATAAGTGAACATGGCATGGATGGAATTTGGAATGATATGAATGAACCTTGTGTCTTTAATAATGACCATAAAACAATGTTAGAAAGCTGTCTTCATAACAGTGATAATGGAGTTATAGAACATAAGGAATTTCATAATAGATATGGCTTTGAGATGAGCAGATGTTCTAAGGAAGCACAAGAAGAATTACATCCTAATGAAAGAGGATTTTCAATGACTAGAGCTACCTATGCTGGTGGACAAAGATATTCCTCAGTTTGGACTGGAGATAATATGAGCCTTTGGAGCCAAATGAGAATGTCAATATCAATGAATGCTAATTTAGGAATCAGTGGATTTTCCTTTGTTGGAAATGATGTTTCAGGTTTTGGATTAGATTCAAGTGAAGAATTATTTATAAGATGGATGGAAATGGGGCCATTTATTCCTATATTCAGAAATCACTCAAATATGTACACTAGAAGACAAGAACCATGGGCCTTTGGACCAAGAGCTGAAAAAATAGCAAAGAAATCTATTGAGTTAAGATATGAGTTACTTCCATATATTTATGATTTATATTATATATCACATAAAGAAGGACTTCCTATATTTAGACCTATGATAATGGAGTATGAGAAAGATATGAATCTTTTAAATATAAGAGAACAATTTATGTTAGGTGAAAATATGCTTGTTGCACCAGTATTATATGAAGGGGAAAGAAGCAAAACTGTATATTTACCAAAGGGAAGTTGGTTTAATTATTTTACAATGGAGAAGTTACAGGGAGGAAAGTGGTATAAGCTTCCTTGTGAATTAGATGAAATTTTAGTTTTTGTTAAAGAAGGATCAATAATACCAACATATAATAAGAAATTTAGAAATGTTAAAGAAAGACCAAACAATATACTTCTTAAGGTTTTTGGAGAGAATGCTAAGGGATTCCACTATAATGATGATGGACATACTATGGAATATTTAGAGGGGAAATATACTTATATGGACATAGAGGTTATAGAAGGAAAAGAAGAATTTAAGTATATTCACAATGATTATAGAGTAGAAAATATAGAAGTTCAGGTAATAAAATAGTCTATTTCGAGTTATTTTTTATAAGTAGAGAAATAATTGCATTAATTTAACATAATAAAGGATATATGGCCACTAATACTTAAAAATATTAGTGGTCATACTTATTACTCTATATTGCTTTAATTTTAATAGTATGTTAAAATTAATGGGTAATATTTAACGTTAAAATAATTTATAACAGATTTTCTATGAATTCTTTTAAATATGGACAAGTATTTTTAAAAAAGTTTATATGGAAATTAATGAAATTTAATGATTAGGAGGAAAAAAGTACATGGGTAATAGCAATGACGGAAAAAAACTTATGTGGTATAACCTTGGTTTAATGGCCTTTGTATCAGTTTGGGGCTTTGGTAACGTAGTAAATAACTTCGCAACTCAAGGTTTAACCGTAATAACTTCATGGATATTAATAATAGCTTTATACTTCGTACCATATGCGCTTATGGTTGGAGAATTAGGCTCAACTTTTAGAGATAGTAAAGGTGGCGTAAGTTCATGGATAGGTAAAACAATGGGACCTACATTAGCTTACTTAGCAGGTTGGACTTATTGGGTGGTACATGTGCCTTATTTAGCGCAAAAACCACAAGCAGTACTTGTTTCATTAGGATGGGCAGTATTCCAAGATGGAAGTACTATAAAAACTATAGATCCTAAAATTACTCAAGTAGTATGTTTAATAATATTCTTATTCTTTGTGTGGATTGCTTCAAGAGGAGTAAATTCATTAGGTAAAATAGGTACTGTAGCAGGAACAGCAATGTTCGTTATGTCTATTCTTTATATAGTACTTATGTTAACAGCTCCAGCTATTACAGGAACTTCTATAGCAAGTCCAAATATGACTTCTATAAAAACCTATATACCGAAATTTGATTTTGCCTATTTTACCACTATAGCTATGTTAGTATTCTCAGTTGGAGGAGCTGAAAAGATATCTCCATATGTTAACAACATGAAAGATTCTAAAAAAGGTTTCTCAAAAGGTATGATAGCCTTAGCTATAATGGTTGCAGTTACAGCACTTCTTGGATCAGTAGCAATGGGAATGATGTTTGATGCAAATAATGTTCCTGATGACTTAATGTTAAATGGTGCTTACTATGCATTCCAAAAGTTAGGTAACTATTATGGAATAGGAAATTCTTTATTAATATTATATGCATTAGCAAACTTTGCAGCTCAAGTTTCAGCATTAGTATTCTCAATAGATGCTCCATTAAAAGTTTTATTATCAGATACTGATGCAAGATATGTTCCAATAGCATTAACTAAGACTAATAAGAATGGGGCTCCAATAAACGGATATATAATGACTTCTATTTTAGTTGGAATATTAATAATAGTTCCAGCTTTAGGAATTGGAAACTTCAATGCTTTATTTACTTGGTTATTAAAATTAAATGCTGTTGTTATGCCAATGAGATATTTATGGGTATTCTTAGCTTACATAATGTTAAGAAAAGCTATAAAAGGAAAGTTCAAATCAGAGTACAAATTTGTTAAAAATGATAAATTTGCAATGTTAATAGGTACTTGGTGTTTTGTATTTACAGCATTCGCTTGTATCTTAGGTATGTTCCCAACAGATGTTAAAGCCTTCTCAGGAGAATGGATTTTCAGAGTAGGAATGAATATTGGTACACCTTTAGTATTAATAGGATTAGGTTTAATCTTACCTAAGATAGCTAAGAGAACTAATGGACAAGCATACGATGATGCAGTAAGAGAAGCTACAACATCAAAATTAGAACTTAATTAGTAAAAAAGGCACTCTTTAGAGTGTCTTTTTTTTATACAATTATATAAGTGGATTTAGGAAGTTTATTAGATTAATTATAATGACAAAATATATGAAATATGATAATATGATAATTACAATATATTTTGATAATCAAACAAAATATAGATTAAAAAGAATAGATAAAGGGCTAAAGAAAATATGAGCCTTTAAAAATAATAAATGGAAAAGAAGAAGGGAGAGAAATCTTAATGATAGTAGAACCAAAGTTTAGAGGATTTATATGTACTACATCACATCCTACAGGTTGCAAAAAAAATGTTGAGAATCAAATAGAGTACGTAAAAGAAAATGGAAAGATAGAGGGAGCTAAAAGAGTACTTGTACTAGGGGCTTCCACTGGATATGGATTAGCAAGTGCTATTGTGGCTTCAGAAGCCTGTGATGCAGAAGTTTTAGGTGTTTCATTTGAGAGAGAGGCAAAAGGGAAAAGAACAGCTTCAGCAGGCTGGTATAACATAGAATCATTAAAGAAATTTGCAGAAGGTGAAGGAAAGAAATTCATATCAGTAAATGGAGATGCTTTTTCTAATGAAGTTAAAAGTGAAGTTATAGACTTAATAAAAGAAAATATGGGAAAAGTAGATTTAGTTATATATTCCTTAGCAGCTCCAAAGAGAAAGGATCCTGTTTCAGGAGAAGTTTATAGTTCTTGTTTAAAAACTGTAGGAGCTCCATTTACTAGTAAAACTTTAGATTTCCACACAGGAGAAATACAGGATATTACTATTAATCCAGCTACAGAGGAGGAAATAGAAGGTACTAGAAAAGTAATGGGTGGAGAAGATTGGATGCTATGGATTGAAGCCTTAAAGGAAGCTAATGTCTTAGAAAAGGGCGTTAAAACAATAGCATATTCATATATTGGACCAGAAGTTACCTATCCAATATACAGAGAAGGAACTATAGGAAGAGCTAAAAATGATTTAGAAAAAACTGCAGGAGAGATAACTAAGGTTTTAAAATCATTAGATGGAGAAGGATATATATCTGTAAATAAAGCTTTAGTAACACAAGCTAGTTCAGCTATTCCAATAGTATCTTTATATATTTCAATTCTTTATAAGGTTATGAAAGAAAAAGGTACTCATGAGGGTTGCATTGAGCAAATATACAGAATGTTTAAAGAGCTTTACGAAGGAAAATTAAATTTAGATTCAGAAAATAGAATTAGAATAGACGATTTAGAAATGGCTGAGGATGTACAAAAGGCTATTGAGGAAATATGGCCACAAATAACTAGTGAGAATGTTTTTGAATTAAGCGATGCAGAAGATTTTAAAAAGGAATTCTTCAAGTTATTTGGATTTGGTTTAGAGGGAGTAGATTACTCAAAGGATGTTGATATAACAACAGTTTAATATAAAAATATTATTTAAATAATCTAAAAAATATGAAAAGGTCATACTTTAGTTAATTTACTAGAGTAAGGCCTTTTATATTTTATTTAAAGTTAATTTATTTAAGAATTTATAGTTGCTTTTTGTATGGCAATGTATTTTTATATTTTGAATAAAACTTAATTGTATCTAAAAAATAATAAATAGTGATAATATGATGATTATTATTCCTGCAATTAAGTTACTATTTTTTGAAATGTTTTTACTTTTTATTGTTTTTGATAAATAGAAGCCTAAAGATATAAATATCAATGAAATAATAAAGGTTGATATTGTTGTAAAGGCAATATTAAGTCCAGAGATGCTAGCACCTATTCCTAAACCAAAGTTGTTTAAAGCTAGGGCTAGGGATAAAGCTAGGGATTCTTTAAAATCAATATTACCAGACTTATCTTTATCTGCAACTTCTGGGTTTTCTAATATAAAGGTGGGAGAGGAATTATTCTCACTATTATGTGAGGTTAGGATTTTTTTCTCTTTGAAATAAGAATATATAGAATAAAAACCTAATAAAAGAAGAACTAAACCACCTATAATATCTCCTAATTTAACAGGAATTAAATCCACTAAAAATTTTCCAAGTATCATTGAAATAAAAGTTCCTAAAGCAGATATGGATGCTATGACAAGGGTACTTGAAAAATTTATTTTTATGTCTTTTAAACCATATGCTAAAGAAACAACAAGTATATCTAAACTTGCAGCAATTACAAAAAGAAGTATACTTAAAAAGCTCACTTTTTCTGCCTCCAAAATTTTACTGTTAATTCCAATATATTTTATTAATATATAAATTGTGACAATTTTGGAGGGGTAGTAAGTTTAAGGCTGAGAAATATAATAAGATAATTCCTTAGGGGGAAACTCTATTTTTTTTACTAACTTTGTTAAATAAACTTTAGCTTTTTCATATTCTTTTTCATTAATGAGCTTTTTAAAATATAGGCTTTCCCTATTACTTATGTGATCTTTTAAAATATTAAAAGCTAGTTCTAAAGAGTATTTAAATCCTATTATATCTTTAGGAGATAGTAATAAGTTATCTAAATAATTATAAAATTCTATTAAACCTTTAGAAAAGGAGTTAAGATTTTTCTGAAAGTCTTTATCGTATTGAAGCAAAAGTAATTTATAATTTTCTATCTCTTCCCTATAAGCTTTAGAGTTTAATGTTTTATTTATTTCTTTTAAGGAGTTTATACACTTAATTGCAGAAACATCCTTATCCTTAACCTCTAACATTATGTCAGGAGAAAACTCTTTAACCTCCTCATAATATTCTAAAAAACTATTTATAGAAATTGAAGGAGAGTGGGACCCTTTCTTTTTAAAAATATCCTGCTCACTATAATGTACTTTCATATTTCCATCTAACTCTTTATTCCATGTTTTAATAATAAGTGAGTAAATTTCTTTTAAACTATAGGAATTATCCCCATAGCATATATTATGTAAATTATCAAATATAACAGGAATGTTTAATTTACTAGAAATATCTAATACATCATCTAGAGAAAAATTTCTCTCATCATTTTCTATGACTAATCGCTTTTTAGAAGAATCTGAAAGTTTCTTAAATCCCTTTAAAAAGTTTTCCTTTGCTAATTTTTTATCTCCATATACCCCTCCTATATGAAGTATTATTTTATTTTTATAATCTACATTTAAGGAGTCTAAAAACTCACAGTGATACTCAATATCCTTTATAGATTTGTATAATACATCCTCTTTAGGGGTGTTTATTACTGTATATTGACCAGGATGCATAGAAACTCTAATTTTATTATTTTTAATAAAAGTTCCTATGGTTTCTAATTCATATTTAAATTCTTTTTGCCAGCTTATATTATTTATTTCATGGGAACCTAAGGGGATAATGTCTGAGCCTATTCTAAATAAGTAAATATTATTTTTAATATTCCATTCTAATATTTTTTGTAAATCATCTAAATTTTGCTTTGTAATAGAAAGGAATTTATCCTTAGAAAAATCCTTTAGTAATATTCTACGATTTGTTCTAGCATTTGTAGTTATTGGAGTACAAGCATATCCTATTTTCATATATAATCAATCCTTTTCAAAATATTAATTATATATTTTGCATTTAAATAAAAAATAAAACAAAAAGTTTTAGAAACGTATTAACTTTTAAGTATTACTTTAATAATTAAATATAAAGAATTATTATAATATAGATAGTAAAATTATTCTAAATTAACAAAATATAAAACTACAGTAATCATTGCTTTTATTTATAAATTAATAAATTTGTAATAATTCATAAGGGGGTTATATGGCAAAATTATATTATGAAAAAAGATATATTTAGATTTAAGGATATATAAGAAGTTTGTAAATTTGGTTTATTGTAATTAAATATATAAATTTAAATTAAATCTAAAGGACAGTGATGTTAATGTAACTATAGGGTATATGAAAATCTTTGTAAAAGGTTTAAAAGATGGGGTGAAGTTTTAGACTTAGATTAATACACTGAAGAACATGACGATTATATGGTTAGTAAAACACTATTAATTAAATGCTAATAAGAAAGAAATTTAAAAATTTCTTAGGAAAATTCAAGAGGAACCTTTATTAAATAATGGTTGTTTACAATAAAAAGATTATTTCAAAAAATATGGAACTAAATTTTTAGAGGTTTAAAACATATAAAATAGATGAATAGTAATATTTTAAGTTTTGGTGCAATTGATTCATAAAATATATTTTGTTTTATGAATCAATTGCTATGAAAATTTTACGATGATATTTATTCTAAATTGATGATTTTATTCCATTTATCATGTTTTTTTGATAATTTATTAAAAAATAACAAAAAAATATATTTTACAAAATATATAAACAACTGTTATAATGTCAGAGGTTAATTTAAATTATAGGAGTGGAATTTATGGAAAAGTATATATTTTGGGTAACAGCTATTTTTCAAATAGGCGTATTTGCTCTAATGCTATACTATTTATTCATAGCGTTATTTGGATTCTATAAGAAAAAAGATACAAAGACTTTTGAGCCTCAAAAGAAATTTGCAATGCTTGTAGCAGCCCATAATGAAGAAGTAGTTATAGAAAATCTAGTTGAAAGTTTAAAACATTTAGATTATCCAAAAGAATTATATGATATATTTGTTATTGCAGATAACTGTACTGATAATACTGCTAAGATTGCAAGAGCAGCAGGGGCAAATGTATTTGAAAGATTTAATAAAGAGAAGAGAGGTAAGGGTTTCGCATTAGAATGGATGTTTGATAAAATATTCAAAATGGATACTCATTACGATGGAATAGCAGTTTTTGATGCCGATAACTTAGTTGATAAGAATTTCTTAAAAGAAATGAACAATAAAATGTGTGAAGGATTTAAGGTTGTTCAAGGATATATAGATTCTAAGAATCCACAAGATTCATGGATAACAGAATCTTATGCCATAGCATTTACATCAGCTAATAGAATGCTTCAATTAGCTAAGAGTAATATAGGGCTATCAGCTCAAATAGGTGGAACAGGATTCGTTATAGATACTGAAACTCTTAAAAAGTTAGGATGGGGAGCTACTTGCTTAACAGAAGACTTAGAGTTTAGTTGTAAGCTTATATTAAATGGAGAAAAAGTAGGTTGGGCACATGATGCCATAATATATGATGAAAAACCATTAACTTTAAAAGCTTCATGGAACCAAAGAAAGAGATGGATGCAAGGATTTGCAGATGTTGCTACTAGATATGGAATGAAACTTTTAAAGAAATCTATAAAAGATAGAAGCTTAGTTGCTTTTGACTGTACTTTATATGTAATGCAACCATTTGTTACTTTAGCAACTGGATTAGCTGGTTTATTAACTTTCGTACAAATAAGAGCAGTAGATGGTCTTGGAATATTCGTTATAAGTTATTTATTTAATGCCACAGTATGGCAATTATTCTGTGTATTCCAATTCTTATTAACACCATTTGCTTTATTATTTGATAAAAAGATGAGCGGAAAGTTATTCGTAGTTTTAGGACTATATGCATGTAACGTATTTATACAACCATACTTAATAAATCAATTAGGTATATTAGACAATATAATGTTATTAACATTATTCAATGTGGCTTATATAGGAATATTCTTAATAGGAACATTATTATTCCTAGGAAAGAGAAATTTCCAAATATTCTATAGATATTTAATTTATCCATTATACATATTAACTTGGATACCAATAACAATCCAAGGTATAATCGATAAAGATAAAAAAGAATGGTCACATACTAAACACGTTAGACAAATCGGAATATACGAAGTTTAATTATTATAAGACATCCATTAATGGATGTCTTATATTTTTGCTGTAAAAATGATTACGAGAGTATAAAGTTGACAATATTATTAGAAGATATTTATTTAAATAAGGTAAGTTTTTGTATTTTAAAATCTTTTGATATAATTAATAATCGTGAAGTACTATAAAGATATGTTCGATGGGAACAAATGTTTGACAATGTATTTTTAAAGAATTATACTATTTTAGTAAATTGAAAGGATGATATATAAATGTTTGGATTAATAAGTTATGAGGAGATATATGGACATGAGGACGAGTATATCTTTATAGATGTTAGAAGCCAAAAGGAAGCCTTTGAAGAGCCTATGATAGGGTCTGTAAATATCCCAGTGCTTTTAAATGAAGAGAGAGATGTAGTCGGAACTTTATATGTTAGAGAAAGTGCAGAGGCTGCAAAAGAGCAAGGAATAGAATTCATCTCTAGAAGACTCCCTGAAATATTTAAACAAGTTCAAGAGCTTTATAGAAATAAGCATGGTAAAAAACTTGTTATTTTTTGTGCAAGAGGTGGAATGAGAAGTGGAAGTCTACATTCATTACTAAATAGTTTAGGAATAAATTGTTATAAACTAGAAGGCGGATATAAAGCATATAGAAGTTTTATAATAAATAAAATAGAAGAATTCTCAAAGGAAATTGATTTTATAGTATTATACGGAAATACTGGTGTAGGAAAAACAGAAATGCTATATAAATTAGAAGAAAAGGGATATGATGTTTTAGACTTAGAAGGATGTGCAAATCATAGAGGTTCAATTCTTGGAGGAGTTGGATTAGGTGATTGCAATACTCAAAAGAGATTTGATGCATTAGTTTATGATAAACTTAGACATAGAAATTCTAACATTGTATTCATTGAAGGAGAAAGTAAAAGAATAGGAAGAATTTTAATACCAGATCCTTTATTTGAAAAGATGTATGAAGGTGCAAAACTTAAAATAAGTGCAGATCCAGAGATTAGAGCAGAGAGATTAGTTAAGGAATATACTTCCTTTGAAAATGTAAATGAACAATTAGATGAAGCTTTAGGAGTTCTTAAAAAGCATATAAGTCAAGAAAGAGTGGAACAATATAAAGACTTAGTAGCCAAAGGTGACTATAAGAAAGTAGCCTTAGAACTTATGGAAAAATATTATGATCCTAGATATGGAACAAGTGCAAAGAAAAAAACATTTAGAAATGAATTAGAGATAAATGACATAGAAAATGAATTATTTAAATTAGAGGAAATATATAAAGAGATTTCAGAGGAATTAAGGGAGGATGTATATGAGCAATAAAAATAACAATTATGATGTTACCTCTTTAACTTCTTTAGAAAAGTTAGAACCAGTAAGAGTAAGACCAGGAATGTACATAGGTTCTACAGGAAGCAAGGGACTTCATCATTGTATATGGGAAATATTAGATAACTCTATAGACGAAATATCAAATGGATATGGAAATAAGGCTAAGGTTATTTTAAATAAAGATAAAAGTGTAACTGTAATAGATAATGGAAGAGGAATTCCTACGGGAATGCATCCAATAAAGAAAAAAACTGGTGTTGAGATGGTATTTACAGAGCTTCACACTGGTGGTAAGTTTAATAACCAAAACTATAAGACTTCTGGAGGACTTCATGGTGTTGGGGCAGCCGTTGTTAATGCCTTATCAAGATGGCTAGAAGTCGAAGTAAAACAAAATGGAAAAATATATAGACAAAGATTTGAATATGCTTATGACAAAGAGCTTAAAAAAGATATGCCAGGAACACCAGTAACTCCATTAGAGGTAGTAGGAGAATCTAAGGAAACTGGAACAAAGGTTACTTTTTTACCAGATAGAGAAGTGTTTTCAACATCAGATTTTAAATTTGACATAATAGATGAAAGATTACAAGAATTAGCTTTCCAAAATAAAGGAATAAGATTAGAACTTATTGATAATAGAAAAGAAGAAAGCGTAAGTAAAGAATATTACTCTGAAAGAGGACTTTTAGACTTTATAGATTATTTAAATGAAAGTAAAACCCCTCTTCATCCAACTCCTGTTTTATTTGAAGGAGAAAAAGAAGTAAATAACATACAAATGTATGGAGAGATATGTCTTCAATTTACTGATTCAACAACAGAGAATATAGTTAGTTACGTAAATAATATTCCTACTACAGAAGCTGGTACTCATGAGACTGGTTTTAAAACAGGAATGACTCGTGCTTTTAAGGAATGGGCTAAAAAGCTTAACCTTATAAAAGAAAAAGATAAGGAATTTGAAGGTGATGATTTAAGAGAAGGTATGACAGCTATTGTCAGAATAAAAATCACAAATCCAGTCTTTGAAGGTCAAACAAAAACTAAGCTTGGAAATAATGAAGCTTACACAATGATGAATGATTTAGCTTACACTAAGTTTGGTCATTGGATAGAGGATAATAAAGAAGTTGCAACTATGATTATAAATAATGCCTTAGATGCAGCTGCTAGAAGAGAAAAAATTAAAAAGATTAATGATGCAGAGAGAAAGAAAATAGGAAAAGGAACAGCACCTTTAGCAGGAAAGGTTGCAGTATGCACATTAAAAAATAAAGAAGCTAATGAATTCATAGTAGTTGAGGGAGATTCTGCAGGTGGATCAGCTAAGCAAGCTAGAGATAGAAGATTCCAAACAATAATGCCTTCAAAAGGTAAAATAATGAATACAGAAAAACAAAAGTTAGAAAATGTTATAGCTTCTGAGGAATTAAAAATCTTTAACACTGCCATAGGTACAGGAATTTTAGATAATTATAATGAAGAAGATTTAAAATATGACAAAATAATAATAATGAGTGATGCTGACGTAGATGGATATCATATAAGAACTCTTTGGATGACATATATCTATAGATACATGAGACCTCTTATAGCTAATGGTCATCTTTATTTAGCACAACCACCTCTTTATAAAGTTGCTAAATCAGGTAAGGGTAAAGATAAGATTCTTTATGCTTATAGTGATGATGAATTAGAAGAGGTTAAAAAGAAGGTAGGAAAGGGAGCAACTATTCAAAGATTTAAAGGACTTGGAGAAATGAATCCAGATCAATTATGGGAGACAACTTTAAATCCAGAAACAAGAACTTTAGTACAAGTTACTATAGAAGATGCGGCTAAGGCTGAAAAAATGGTTTCTTTATTAATGGGGGATGTTGTTCAGCCTAGAAAGAACTATATGTATAAGTATGCTGAGTTCTAAAGGAGGAGATTAAATGGCTAAGAAGAATATTGAAATACCTAAGGATAATAATATTATCAGAATGCCTCTTGAAGAGGTTATGCCTGATAACTATTTACCTTATGCAGTAGAAGTTGCTAAGGATAGAGCACTTCCAGATGTAAGAGATGGATTAAAGCCTGTACACAGAAGAATTTTATATGGTGCATATATGTTAAAGGCTTTTCCAGATAAACCTTATTACAAATCAGCTAGAATAGTTGGGGATATACTAGGTAAATATCACCCACATGGAGATAGTTCAGTTTATGATGCCATGGTAATTCTAGCTCAAAATTTTAGTACAAGAGCTCCTCTTATTGATGGACATGGAAACTGGGGAAGTATAGATGGAGATGGAGCAGCGGCTATGAGATATACAGAGGCTAGACTTTCTAGTATATCTATGGAGATGCTTAGAGATATAGAAAAAAATGTAGTAGATATGGTTCCAAACTACTCAGATTCTGAAATGGAACCTAAGGTATTACCAGCTAGATATCCAAACCTTTTAGTAAATGGGACTTTTGGTATAGCTGTTGGACTTTCAACTAATATACCACCACATAATTTAAGAGAAGTTATAGATGGTACTTTAGCTTATATAGATAATAATGAAATTACTACTAGAGAATTAATGAACTATATAAAAGGGCCAGACCTTCCAACAGGAGGAGTTTTAATTGGTGAGAAAACTCTATTATCTGCTTATGAAACTGGAGAAGGAAAAGTAACTTTAAGAGCTAAGGCTAAAATTGAAACTTTAGAAAATGGAAGACTTGGAATAGTAATAACTGAATTCCCTTATAGAAGAAATAAGGCTAGAATACTTCAAACAATATCAGATATGACTGGTGACAAGAGACATGCTAAAGCTTTAGATGGAATAGTGGATATTAGAGATGAGTCAGATAGAACAGGTATAAGAGCCGTAATAGAATTCAAGAAGGCTGTAGATCATGATATGGCTGATAAGGTTCTTAAGTATCTTTATAAGAAAACTGATCTTCAAGGTAACATAAGCTTTAATATGGTTGCCTTAGCAGATGGAAAACCAGAGACTATGGGATTAAAAACAATAATATCTCACTATGTAAACCATCAAAAGGATGTTGTTACAAGAAGAACAAAAAGAGAGTTAGAAGTAGCAGAAAAGAGATTCCACATAGTTGAAGGTTTCATAAAGGCTATAGGAATAATGGATGAGGTTATAGCTACAATTAGAGCTTCAAAATCAAAGAAAGATGCTCATGAGAATTTAGTTTCAAAATTTGGATTTACTGACTTACAGGCAGAGGCAATTCTAGAATTAATGCTTTATAGATTAACTGGATTAGAGATAAAAGTATTCCAAAAAGAGCATAAAGAGTTATCAAAGAAAATAAAGGCACTTAGAAAAATTTTAGAAAATGAGTCAGTTCTTTTAGGTGTTATAAAAGATGAATTAAAAGAAGTGGCTGAAGTTTATGGTGATGAAAGAAGAACTGCCTTAATAGAAGATGAAAGCGAAGCTAAGATAGATTTAGAAGAGTTAATAGTAGCAGAAGATGTTATGGTTACTCTATCAAATGAAGGATTTATAAAGAAGATTCCTCTTAAGACTTATAATCGTTCAAATGTTGATGAAAATGAAATTGAATATAGAGAAGGAGATTATTTAAAATTCCTTATTAAATCCAATACTAAGGATACCTTAGCTATATTCACTGATAAAGGAACTGTTTATCAAATAAAATGTAATTCTGTAGCAGATAAGAAATGGAAAGACAAAGGAGAAAGACTTGAGGATTTAATAAGAGGATTAAGTTTAGAAGATGAAAAAATTATTGCTCTTGAATCAATTGAGAATTTCCTTCCAAACAAATGCTTTAAATTTATAACTGCTAATGGATTAATAAAGAAGACTACCTTAGATAAATTTGTTACTGCTTATTCAAAACTTATGGCTATAAAGCTTAAAAATGACGATTTATTAGCAAGTGTATCTTTAATAGATTCACAGGATGAAGAAAGATTTGTTGAAATTGAAACAACTAATGGATTAAACTTTGTTGTTTCAGAACCAGAATTAGAGTTTACAGATAGAAATATACTAGGAGTTCAATTAGTACCATTAAAGAGTGGTAACCAAATTAAGAGTATAAGATTTGTAGATAACTATGAATATAAAGAATTCATCATAGGAATAAATAAAAAGGGAAATATAAAAACTTTCAGCAATATGAATAGCAATTCTTATGAAAAGGTAAAAGTTAATTCCTTTAGAAACATAATTGCTTTCTCAAATAAAGGAAAGGTATTTAAATTCCCAGCATACTTACTTCAAAATACAGAAGAAAGTAATATTTCAGACTTAGTAGATGGATTTGAAAAGGATGAACTTATAATAAAAGTAGCTCCTATAAATGAGTTTGGAAAAATAGGTGAAGATTTATTTGTTTACTTCTTCTCAAAAGAAGGATTAGTTAAAAAGACATCTTTAAGAGAGTTCTTAGGAGAATTTAATAATCAAATAGCTTATAAGTTTAAAACTCCAAAGGATGAATTAATAAATGTAGATATAAATTTTGAAAATGCTACAGTAATCTTAGTAACTAAGAATGGTATGGGAATTAAATTCTCAGCTACAGCTATTAATCCAATGGGGAGAGTGGCTTCAGGGGTAACAGGAATAAGCTTAAAAGATGATAATAAAGTTATATTTGGTAAGGTTATACCATTAACTGAAGGTATTGATGATAAAACTTTAGAGGCGTATAATGACTATAAAAAAGAATTAACTAGTAATTATGAAAAACTTGTTTTAGAGTCTAAGCAGAAGGAAAAGGCTGAGGTCAATATTGAAGATATTAAACTACAAAATAGAGCGGGAAGAGGAAGTAGTTTAATGATTTTAGTATTGGAAGACTACATAAGGGACGTAATTATTAAGTAGGAGGTATGGTCATGAAAAAAGTATTAGTATTTTTAGCAGAAGGTTTTGAGACTATAGAAGCATTATCTGTTGTAGATGTTTGTAATAGGGCTAAGGTAACATGTCATGCATGTAGCCTTACAGAAAACAGAAATGTTAATAGTGCTCATGGAACAATGGTGCTTTGTGATAAATTAATATCAGATGATGATTTAGAAACTTATGATGCAATTGTACTTCCAGGTGGAATGCCAGGAGCAACAAATCTTAGAGATAATGAGAAAGTACAATCATTAATAAAGAAATATAATAAAGAAAATAAAATTGTGGCTGCAATATGTGCTGCTCCAATCGCTTTAGCTAAGGCTGGCGTTATTGAAGGAAAGAAGGTTACAAGTTATCCAGGATTTAAAGAGGAACTTGGAAATGTTAATTATGTAGAAGAAGACACAGTAGTTGTGGATGGAAACATAATAACTAGTAGAGGGCCTGCAACTGCCTTAGTATTTGGATTAGAAATATTAAAAAAGTTAGGATATGAAAAAGAAGCAGAGGAAATAAGAGAAGGAATGCTTATTAACTTTTTCTTAGAAAAAGAAGGTAAGTAGCACTTTTATAATTTAAAGAGAGTTGTATCAAAATAACTTAAAAATAAAATTTATAAACATATTTGGAAAATTACTTAGTTAATCTAAGAAGTTTATAGTAAATATTCCATTTATAAATTTTCTTTTGAGTTTTGATACGGCTCTTTTTGTTTTTTACAAGCTTATTAGGTATGTTAAAATATAATAAGATTTAATATATTTGGAGGGAAATATATGCAAAAAATAGTTTTAAATAATGGTGTTAGATTATTATATAAATTTAAAGATATAGAACATACATCTTTTTGTATAAGCTTAGAGAGTGGAGCTAATGCAGAAAATAAAGATGAAATAGGAATGGCACATGCCCTAGAGCATATTTTGTTTAAAGGAAATGAGAAGCTTAAGGAAGATGAGATAAATGAAAAATTAGATGATTTATTTGGGTTTAATAATGCTATGACTAATTTCCCTTATGTTATTTATTATGGAACTACTGCAAAGGAAGATTTTGAAGAAGGATTTTCTTTATATTCAGATATAGTTTTAAATTCAGATCTTCAGGAATTTGGTTTTTCAGAAGAATTAAATGTTATAAAGCAAGAAAGTGATGAGTGGAAAGAAGATTTAGAGCAACATGTAGAGGACCTTGCTTTAATGAATGGCTTACCAGATGAAAGAATAGGAAACTTAATAATAGGAGAAAAAAATCATATAGAAGCTATAAGTTTTCAAGGGTTAAAAGATTTTTATGAAAAAAACTATTTAAGTGAAAATATGGTTATCTCAGTTGTTTCTTCTCTTCCTTTAGAAGAAGTAAAAGAGATTGTAGAGAAAAATTTTAATAGGGCAAAGAGAGGAAAAATATCTAAATATAGTTTAGAAAGAAATATTAATTGTGGCATATTCTCTAAAAAGATAGAGGGTAATACTGGGGCAAAAATATGCTGTTTATTTGATATAAATAATTTAAGTATGGAAGAGGTAACTTTACTTAAGGTATTTAATCTTTGGTTTGGTGAAGGGGTAAGCTCTTTATTATACGATGAAATTAGAACTAAGAATGGACTAGCTTATGAAGTTTATAGTGAAGTTAAGTATGAAAAGGGAATAAGATTATTTAAAATTTATTTAGGAACCTCTAAGGAAAAGGAAGAAGAGGCCTTAGGACTTATTGAAAAGTGTATATCAAAGGCTATGAATATAGCAGATTATTTAAGTGAAGAGGGATTAAATAAACTAATAAAGAGATTTAAGCTTAAAAATTCATTAGATTTAGAAAAAAGTATAGTTCTTGCTAATAGAATGGCTATATATGAAACTATGTTTGATAGAGGAGAATATATTTTTGAAGAATTAAACTTAGTTGAAAATTTAAGTTTAAAAGATATGAAAAATTTAATTAAAAGAGTTTTAAAGAAATCCATTGTGCAAATAATTAACTAAGAGGTGATGGCGTGAGAGAGCAGTGGCTACTTAAACAAAGAAAAAGAGATGAAATAGAAAATTTAAAGGAAGAATTAAATATAGATTTATTAACATCTATTCTTTTGGTGAATAGAAATATAAAAGATGAAAAAGATGCACGTGAATTTTTATTTGGTGGAATTGAAAATTTAAATGACCCTTATCTTATGAAAGATATGGAGAAAGGGGTTAAAAGGGTAAAAGAAGCCATAGAAAAGGGAGATAAAATAACCATATATGGAGATTATGATTGCGACGGGGTATCAAGCACTTCAATTCTTTATAAAGGGCTAAAAAGATGCAATGCTAACTTTAATTATCATATTCCAGATAGGGAAGATGAAGGGTATGGTATGAACTCTAAGAGAGTTAAAATTTTAAAGGAAGAAGGCACTAAGGTAATTTTAACTTGCGATAATGGAATTGCAGCCTTTGAAGAAATAGATTTAGCTGAGAATTTAGGTATGGATGTAATATTAACAGATCATCATGATATTCCTTTAGTTAAAGATGAAAATGGAGAGATAAATAAAGAAATTCCAAAGGCTTATGCTGTTATAAATCCTAAACAAGAGGATTGTAATTATCCATTTAAATCCCTATGTGGAGCAGGAATTGCCTTTAAATTTATATGTGCATTATATAAAGAACTAGGGATTCCACAGAAGGAAGCTTTAGAATTATTAGAGATTTGTGCTATTGCTACTGTGTGTGATGTAGTTGATCTATTAGGGGAAAATAGAATAATAGTAAAAAATGGCTTAGAAATGCTTAATAATACTAAAAATAAAGGATTAATAGCCTTAAAGAAATATACAGGTCTTGAAGGAAAGGAAATGGCACAATATCACTTAGGATTTGTTATAGGCCCTTGTATAAATGCCACTGGAAGACTTGAAACAGCTGACTTATCTGTTGAATTACTTTTAGCTGAAGATGATGAAAGAGCAGATACTTTAGCTAAGGAGCTTTTTGAGCTTAATCAAAGAAGACAGGAATTAACTAAAGACAGCGTTGATATGGTAATAAAGCAAATAGAAGATAATAATATGGAAAATGACAAGGTTATTTTAGTTTATAATCCTTATATACATGAAAGTATTGCTGGAATTGTAGCAGGGAGAATAAAAGAAAAATATAATGTTCCTACAATAATAATGACTAAAGGAAAAGATATGCCTAAGGGATCTGCAAGATCTATAGAGGAATATAATATTTTTGAGGAATTATCAAAATGTAAAGAGCTCATAAGCAAATTTGGAGGACATCCAATGGCTGCTGGTTTATCTGTAGAAGAAAAAAACATACCTATATTAAGAAGTATGTTATTAGAAAACTGTAAATTAACAGATTATGATATAATACCAAAGGTTAGAATAGATGTTAAATTACCTTTAGAAAGTTTAAATTATGGATTAGTAGATAGTTTAGATAAGTTAGAACCCTTTGGAAAAGGAAATTCTAGCCCGCTTTTTGGAGAGAAAGATGTTAAAGTAAGCAGAGTTTGGATAATGGGAAAAGAGCAGAATGTAATTAAGTTTAGATGTAAATTAAGGAATAGTTATAAAACCATAGATGCCATAGCCTTTGGAAATAAGGTGGAGGAATTTAAAGAAGATTTTGCTAATAAATATGGAGAAGAGGAATTATTAAGAGTATTAGATGGTGGAAACTGCAACTTTAGCGTTGATTTAATTTATTACCCAAATATAAATGAGTTTAATGGGGATAAATCTATTCAAGCTAATGTAAAATACTTTAGATTATAAAATTAAAGGAGCAATATTTTAAAAATATTGCTCCAATGTTTTGTATATAATTAGGCATAAATTAATCATATACAATATTAATATTTAATTTTATTTAACAGTAGACTTTAATAGGTTCAGGTTAAATTCCTTTTTCGTATTGTTCTACCATTCTTTTAACCATTTCTCCACCAACGCTTCCGCATTGTTTAGAACTTAAATCTCCATTGTAATCTGAGAATGGTACTCCCATTTCAGCTGCTACTTCATTTTTGAATTTTGATAATCCGTTTTTTGCTTCTGGTACTAAATGTTGTGACATTTTTCATTCCTCCTTAGTTATTAATTGAGTTTGTATTACTATTAATTGAGTTTGCATTTATATATTGTGCAGAATAGAGTAAAATATGAGAGGGAATTATAGGAGTTATTACAAAAAAATATTTATAAAACCATAGTTTATTTAAAATATTATAAAATCACATTTTATTAAGGGAGTTGATTTTTTGAAAAAGTATAAAATAATTATGACTGGTGGAGGTTCAGCAGGTCATGTTACCCCAAATTTAGCTTTAGTTCCTAAATTAAAAGAGTTAGGTTTTGAAATAAAATATATAGGAAGTAAAAATGGTATAGAAAAAGAAATAATAACTAAGGAGAATATACCTTATTATTCAATATCCTCAGGTAAGCTTAGAAGATATTTTGATATAAAAAACTTTACAGATCCTTTTAAAGTATTAAAAGGTGTTATGGATGCCTCAAGAATACTTTCAAAAGAAAAACCAGATGTTATATTTTCAAAGGGTGGCTTTGTTACAGTACCTGTAGTAATAGCAGCCTCAATGAAAAAAATTCCTGTGGTATCTCATGAATCAGATTTAACCCCTGGATTAGCAAATAAAATAGCATCACCATTTTGTGATACTCTGTGTGTTACATTCCCAGAAAGTTTAAAATATATAAAAGATAATAAAGGGGAATTAACAGGAACACCAATAAGAGAAGACCTTTTAAAGGGAGACAAAGAAAGAGGAAGAAAGTTCTGTAACTTCAAAGAAAATAAAAAAGTTCTTATGATAATTGGTGGTAGTTTAGGTTCAAAAGTTATAAATGAAAGCGTTAGAAAGATTTTAAATGAGATATTAAAAGAATATAATGTTATACATTTATGTGGAAAAGGAAACTTAGATGAATCATTAAAGAACTTAGATGGATATAGACAATATGAGTATATATCAGGGGAACTTCCAGATTTAATGGCTTTAGCAGATTTAGTTATATCTAGAGCAGGAGCAAATACAATATTTGAATTATTAGCTCTTAGAAAGTTAAATATATTAATACCTTTATCAGCTAATGCTTCAAGAGGAGATCAAGTTTTAAATGCTAATTCCTTTGAAAAGAGTGGATATTCTATGGTCATAAAAGAAGAAGAGCTTAATTCAGAATTATTATTAAAATCAATAAAGGATTTAGAAAAAAATAGAGAAAAGTACTTAAATTCCATGAAAATGAGCAAAATAGGCAATGGTGTTAATAATATCATAGATATAATAAAAAAATCGGCACATATGTAAATTTTTATAGATAATTCTTAGCATATAGTAGAAGTTTTACAAGAATTAAGAATAAACTATGAAAATATGTTTCAAAATATCGGAATATGAAACTTGAAAAATTTCTATCAAAGAGTATAATTATTAATGTCGAGTAAAATTAGTTTTGTATCAAATAATATTGGGCTTTAAGATAAAATATATTATCAAGTATAAGAGGTGTTTTTATGAGTAAAGTATCAGTAATATATTGGAGCAATGGAGGAAATGTTGAAGTATTAGCAAACACTATTGCAGATGAGTTAACAGATTTAGGAGCAGAGGTTTTAATAAAACATGTTTCAAACGCTAAAGTAGAAGATGTGCTAGAAGCCGATGCAGTAGCTTTAGGCAGCCCTTCAATGGATAATAATAGAATAGAACAATACGATATGGAACCATTTGTTAATCAATTCAAATTAACTCCAAATAACAACAAAAAAATGATCTTATTTGGATCATATGGTTGGGATAATGGAGAGTTCATGGTTGAATGGGTTAAAAGAATGAAAGATTATGGATTCGACGTTGTTGGTAGCTTAGCTGTAAATGAATCACCAAACGATGATGAAATTAATTCAGCAAAAGAATTAGCAAAAAAATTAATAAAATAATACTTATGCTAATAAGTAATTTTAATTAATTACTTTAAATATATTATAATTTTTAAGATTTTAATTTATATATCTACAAAATTAATGAAAGAGAGGTCATCTCAATGGCAATGAGAAAAATGAAAACTATGGATGGTAACACAGCTGCCGCTTATATATCATATGCGTTCACTGATGTTGCAGCAATATTCCCTATCACTCCATCATCACCAATGGCAGAGTGGGTTGATGAAAACAGTGCAAGAGGATTAAAGAACATATTTGGTCAACCTGTAAAAGTAATGGAAATGCAATCAGAAGCAGGTGCTGCTGGAGCAGTTCACGGTTCATTACAAGCTGGAGCTTTAACTACTACTTACACAGCTTCACAAGGTTTATTATTAATGATACCAAACATGTACAAAATAGCTGGTGAATTATTACCATCAGTATTCCATGTATCAGCTAGAGCATTAGCTACTTCAGCATTAAACATCTTCGGTGATCACCAAGACGTTATGGCTGCAAGACAAACTGGATTCGCTATGTTAGCAGAAGGATCAGTTCAAGAGGTTATGGATTTATCAGCAGTTGCTCACTTAGCAGCTCTTAAAGCTAGAATACCTTTCGTAAACTTCTTCGATGGATTCAGAACATCACATGAAATACAAAAAGTTGAACTTTTACAATACGATGAATTAAAAGAATTAGTAGATATGGAAGCTGTAGAAGAGTTCAGAAGAAGAGCTCTTAACCCTAACAAACCTGTTACAAGAGGTACAGCTCAAAACCCAGACATCTACTTCCAAGAAAGAGAAGCAGTAAACAAATTCTACGATGCAGTTCCAGAAATAGTTGAGAGCTACATGAAAGAAATCACTAAGTTAACTGGTAGAGAGTACAACTGTTTCGATTACTATGGAGCAGCAGATGCTGAAAGAGTTATCGTAGCTATGGGATCAGTTACTGACTTAATAGAAGAAACTGTAGACTACTTAAACGCTAAAGGAGAAAAAGTTGGTTTAATCAAAGTAAGATTATTCAGACCATTCTCAAATGAAAGATTAATAAAAGCAATGCCAAAAACTGTTAAAAAGGTTGCTGTTTTAGATAGAACTAAAGAACCAGGTGCTGCAGGAGAACCTCTATACTTAGAAGTTAAGAATGCATTCTACGGATTAGAAAATGCTCCTGTAATAGTTGGTGGTAGATTCGGATTAGGATCAAAAGATACTGTACCAGCTGATATCGTTGCTGTTTACGAAAACTTAAATAAAGAGGATGCTAAAAATGGATTCACTTTATCAATAGTTGATGACGTAACTAACACTTCATTAGAACCAGTTGGAGACATAGATACTACTCCAGAAGGAACTAAAGCTTGTAAGTTCTGGGGATTAGGATCAGACGGAACAGTTGGAGCTAACAAGAGTGCTATCAAAATCATCGGAGACCATACTGACATGTATGCTCAAGGATACTTTGCATATGACTCTAAAAAATCAGGTGGGGTTACAATTTCTCACTTAAGATTCGGTAAACAACCAATAAAATCACCTTACTTAATAAACAAAGCTGATTTCGTTGCTTGTCATAACCAATCATATGTTAACAAATACTTCGTTTTAGATGGATTAAAGAAAAACGGAACATTCTTATTAAACACTATCTGGACTCCAGAAGAAGTTGCTGAACATTTACCAGCAAGCTATAAGAGATTCTTAGCTGAAAACAACATTAAGTTCTACACTTTAAATGCTGTTAAGATAGCTCAAGAAGTTGGATTAGGTGGAAGAATCAACATGATCATGCAATCAGCATTCTTCAAACTAGCTAACATAATACCAGTAGAAGACGCAGTTAAATACTTAAAAGACGCTGTTGTAACTTCATACGGTAAAAAAGGTGAAAAAGTTGTTAACATGAACCACGCTGCTATAGACAAAGGAATCGACGCTATCGTTGAAATCACTGTTCCAGCTGAGTGGGCTAACGCTAAAGATGAAGTTGTTGAAGCTAAAGAAGTTCCAGCATTCATCAAAAACATTGTTGAACCAATGAACAGATTAGAAGGAGATAAACTTCCTGTATCAGCATTCAACGGAATGGAAGATGGTACTTTCGAACCAGGTACTGCTGCATATGAAAAGAGAGGAATCGGTATAAACATACCAGAATGGATAGCAGACAACTGTATCCAATGTAACCAATGTGCTTACGTTTGTCCTCATGCTACAATAAGACCATTCTTATTAACTGAGGAAGAAGCTAAAAATGCTCCTGCTTCAACTAAGTTAGTTGCTGCTAAAGCATTAAAAACTGAAGAGCCAATGCAATTCACTATGGCTGTAAGTACTTTAGACTGTACTGGATGTGGAAACTGTGCTCAAGTTTGTCCTGCTAAGGAAAAAGCTTTAGTTATGAAACCACAACATACTCAAGAAGATCAAATAGAAGCTTGGGATTACTGTGTAAATGATGTTGCACCTAAGAAAAACCCAATGAACAAAAACACAGTTAAAGGTAGCCAATTCGAGCAACCATTATTCGAGTTCTCAGGAGCTTGTGCTGGATGTGGAGAAACTCCATATGCTAAACTTATAACTCAATTATTCGGAGATAGAATGATGATAGCTAACGCTACTGGATGTTCATCAATCTGGGGTGGATCAGCTCCTTCAACTCCATACACAACTAACCACAATGGTCATGGACCAGCTTGGGCTAACTCATTATTCGAGGACAACGCTGAATTCGGATTAGGTATGTTCTTAGGAGTTAAAGCTATAAGAGAAAGATTAGTTGATCTTGCTGGAAAAGCAATTGAAGCTGGTGTTAAACCAGAAGCTAAAGAAGCTTTAGAAGCTTGGATAGCTGAAGTTGACAACGGAGAAGGAACTAGAGATAGAGCTGACGCTGTTGTAGCTGCATTACAAGGTGAAACTAACGAGTTCGCTAAAGAAATATTAAAAGACCAAGACTACTTAGCTAAGAGATCACAATGGATCTTTGGTGGAGACGGATGGGCTTACGACATCGGTTACGGTGGAGTTGACCACGTTTTAGCTAGTGGAGAAGATGTAAACATACTTGTTATGGATACAGAAATCTACTCAAATACTGGTGGTCAGGCTTCTAAATCAACTCCAACTGCTGCTATCGCTAAATTCGCTGCTGCAGGTAAGAGAACTAAGAAGAAAGATTTAGGAATGATGGCTATGAGCTATGGTTATGTATATGTTGCTCAAATAGCTATGGGTGCAGATAAGAACCAAACTCTTAAAGCTATAGCTGAAGCTGAAGCATACAAAGGACCATCATTAATAATAGCTTACGCTCCATGTATCAGCCACGGATTAAAAGCTGGTATGGGTAACTCTCAATTAGAAGAGAAGAGAGCTGTTGAATGCGGATACTGGGCTATGTACAGATTCAACCCAATGTTAAAAGAAACTGGTAAGAATCCATTCTCATTAGACTCTAAAGAACCAACTGGTGATTTCAGAGAATTCATAATGGGAGAAGTTAGATACGCTGCATTAGCAAAAGCATTCCCAGAAGCTGCTGAAGCTTTATTCGAAAAGACTGAAAGAGATGCTAAAGAAAGATTAGAAAACTACAAAAAACTTGCTGCAAACTAGTAAGTAGTAGATAACTAATTACGTTTAATATATATTGATTGAAGTATAAAGTAATATAAGAGTTAGAGTATTTATGCTCTAACTCTTATTTTTTTGTTTAAATTTATTTTCATATGAGAAGTGTATTGGTGTTATATAATTAAGAAAAATAATTTTATAAATTGAAAATAATTAATAAATCTATTTTTATAAAAGATAAAAGTATAAATATAAATTTAAAATAAGAATTAAATATCTTGGTATAGGTATGAATATTAATAATTTTGTATAGGGATAAATATTAATAATTTTTAAATATAAAATTATTATATGGTCAATTAGAAAAAATAAAATTTTAAATAAATAAATATTCTTTTTTATATTTATTCAATAAATTTTTAATAAAATGTTAATTAAATAACTCTCTTGATGATATTAAGTTAAATAGGAAGAAAATAAAAGAAAATTGAAGCATTTTAGAGAAAAATAAAATTAATAGAATAAATTAATAATTAATACAGAAAAATGAAAGAATGAAACTTTTGAATAAATTGTTAACAAAGGTTATTATTTAAATATAGTTGGTAGCTATTATTCAAGACAAAAATTTAGAGCGTGATAAATTTTTGTCTTAGGTAATAGTTGTTAATTGTTGAAACTTAGGTATTAAACTTAAGTTTCTAAAATTATAAATTAAACAATAACAACAGAGGAGGCGTTTATTATGCCAAGTAAATCAAGTGCAAATGCAAAAACACTTACTTTGTTTGGGTTCTTTGCTATGACAGCATCAATGGTAATGACAGTATATGAATACCCTACATTTGCAACATCAGGATTTCATTTAGTATTTTTCTTAATCGTAGGCGGACTTTTATGGTTCTTACCAGTTGCATTATGTGCAGCAGAAATGGCAACTGTAGATGGATGGGAAGAAGGCGGTATCTTTGCTTGGGTAGGTAATACTTTAGGTGAAAGATGGGGATTCGCAGCGATCTTCTTCCAATGGTTCCAAATAACAGTTGGATTTGTTACAATGATTTATTTTATATTAGGGGCTCTATCTTATGTGCTAAATTGGCCAGCATTAAATAGTAATCCATTAATAAAATTTATAGGTGTTTTAATCATATTCTGGGGATTAACTTTCTCACAATTTGGAGGAACTAAAAATACAGCTAAAATAGCTAAAGCAGGATTTGTTTTCGGAGTTGTAGTTCCAGCAATTATATTATTTATATTAGGTATAATGTACATAGCAAAAGGTAATCCAGTACACGTTGATTTAAGTGCACATGCTCTTATACCTGACTTTACAAAGGTAAATACATTAGTTGTATTCGTATCATTTATATTAGCATACATGGGAGTTGAAGCATCAGCATCACATGTTAATAAATTAGAAAATGCAAGCAAAAACTATCCATTAGCTATGTTTATACTTGTTGTATTAGCAATAGTTCTTAATACAGTAGGTGGTTTAACAGTAGCAGCAGTTATTCCTGCTGAGCAATTAAACTTAAGTGCTGGTGTTGTTCAAACATTCCATCAATTAGTAGTTGTAAACTTAGGTGAAAGTTTTGATTGGATAACAAGAATAGTAGCTTTACTATTAGCTTTAGGAGTTATGGCAGAAGTAAGTTCATGGGTTGTAGGTCCTTCAGAAGGTATGTATGCAGCAGCTAAAAAAGGATTATTACCTAAAAAATTAACTGAAGTTAATAATCATGAAGTTCCAGTTCCATTAGTATTAGTTCAAGGTTTAGTAGTTACTATATGGGCAGCTGTTTTAACATTTGGCGGTGGTGGAAATAACGTTTCATTCCTTACTGCAATATCATTAACAGTTGTTATATACTTAGTTGGATATTTATTATTCTTCATAGGATATATTATTTTAATATTAAAACATGGAGATTTAAAACGTGCTTATCATGTACCAGGTGGAAAAACATTTAAGATGATAGTAGCAATAGCAGGATTCGCTGTATCAGTATTTGCTTTAGTTATTTCATTCGTACCACCATCACAATTAACAGGAAAAAGTGTATCAGAATATTTAACTATACTATCAATAAGTTTCATAGTAACAGTTTTAATTCCATTTATAATTTATGCTTTACATGATAAATGGAATAAATAGCAGAAATAAATTAGAGTTATATTTGAAGTAGCCTAAAAGTATAGGCTACTTCAAACATTTTATAGAGAAATAATTAAAAGTTTTGAAATTTTAACTATGTAATAAAAGAGGTGAGGAGTATGAATTATTATATAAGCATATTATTTAGAGCCATACCATTATTAATGGGAATAATATGCCTTACTTATGGATCATACATATATACACTTGGAGATAAATTTGGCAATGGATATATAATAGCTAGTCATGTAATAATATTTTTTACTGCCATATGTATAGCTTTATTTACTACAGCAGCAACAATAATAAGACAATTAATAAATAAATATAATTCATTTTTTAAGTTTATTCTCCCTACCATTGGATATTTATGTGCAGCAATAAGTATGGTAGGAGGATTATATTTTGCTTTAAACAATGGAGGAAATCCTGCATATTTTGTGGCTGGAAACATAGGCTTTGGTGTGGGACTGATAGCATGTTGTGTATCTACAGTGGCATTATCATCAACAAAGTTTTTGCTTATACCAAGTAATGGTAAAAATTTAAAAGAAGGTGAAAAACCTAAGGGATGTTTTAGTAAAGAAATATCCTATGTGCTTATAGCTATTCCTATAATATGCACTTTAATAGGACTAATATTTTCATTTAATCTCTTAAGACATACAGATAAGGTACCTAGTTTGGTAGCTGGATTTGTACTATTTGGCATATCTTTAGTTTGTGGAAGTTTAATATCATTAGTAGCTAGTGTTTGTAGACAAATACAAAATACTTTTACTAGTAAGGAGCGTTGGAAATGGTCCATATTAGTTATTGCATTAGGAAGTATAAACCTTATATTAGGAGTATGTGTGCTTTTATTTAGTAAAAATCAAACTTTTATAGCACCGGGATATGTATTAATAGGTTTAGGATTAGTATGCTATAGTATTTCAAGTAAGGTATTATTACTTGCTTCAGTGTGGAGAAGAAAGAGCAAGTTATCTAAGAGAATTCCTTTAATACCTGTTATAACAGCCTTAGCTTGTTTATTTTTATCAGCATATTTATCAGAGGCTGAATTAGTTAACATGGCATATTTTGTACCAGCCCATGTCATGGTTGGATTAGGAGCTATATGCTTCACATTATTCTCCATAGTATCAATATTAGAGAGTGGTACATCAAATTAAATTTATGTATTTTATGGAAGTGAATTTTTAAGGATTCACTTCTTTTTTTATAAATATTTAATGAAAATAAAGGTTTATAAATATTGAATTTATTAAGGTGTTATTGAAAAGAAATTTTTTACTTAAATATTTAATAAAATGTTAATGAAATATAAATTTTAAAATATATTTTATATAAGGATATATTTAATCAACATTTTGTTATATATGCATTATTTTATTAAAATATGAAATAATAAGTTTGTTTGAAATAAAATAATTAAAAATATGGAGCTTATTTTAAGTATTTATTAATAAAAATCATTCTAAAATATTTTATAGAGAAAAAAAGAGGAAATTGAAGAAATTAAGAGTATTAGAGAGAAAATTTAAATGTTAATAAATAAATAATAAAATATTAACAAAATGTAACGAATTGACGAATTTAAATATTATACCAAAAGGTGTATTATATAAATAACTTGATGAGGTAGTCATTAAGGCAATATAGATAAAATGATTTATATAACTAAAAATTACTCTTAATTTCTTGAAAGTTATGAAGAGATTAAGAGTGGTTTTTAGCTAAATTAGGAGGTATTTAAAATGCTTTTTGGAAAAAATGAATTAGGTAGTCAATTTGAAACACCAATATTTGGTACTGTGGAAAGTAATGAATCTATTCCTAAATATGAATTAGCTAAAAAATCAATTGCACCACAAGTTGCATATAGATTAATTAAGGATGACTTACTAGATGAAGGTAATGCTCGTCAAAACTTATGTACTTTCTGTCAAACTTACATGGATGATGAAGCTGTAAAATTAATGGCAGAAACATTAGAAAAAAATGCTATAGATAAATCAGAATATCCTCAAACAACTGATTTAGAAAATCGTTGTGTAAATATATTAGCAGATTTATGGCATGCACCAAAGGATGAAAGTTTCATGGGAACTTCAACAGTTGGATCATCAGAAGCTTGTATGCTTGGTGGTATGGCTATGAAATTTAGATGGAGAAATAGAGCTAAAGCTTTAGGTATGGATGTTACATCAAGAAAACCAAACTTAGTAATTTCTTCAGGATACCAAGTATGTTGGGAAAAATTCTGTGTTTACTGGGATATAGAAATGAGATTAGTTCCAATGGACGAAGAACATATGAGCATAAATGTAGATAAAGTTTTAGACTATGTTGATGATTATACAATAGGTGTAGTTGGAATACTAGGAATTACTTACACTGGTAAATATGATGATATTAAAGCCTTAGATAAAAAACTTGAAGAGTATAATAAAACTGCAAAATTAACAGTTCCAATGCATATAGATGCTGCTTCAGGTGGTATGTTTGCTCCATTTATAGAACCAGAACTAGAGTGGGACTTTAGACTTAAAAACGTTGTTTCAATAAGTACATCAGGTCATAAATATGGACTAGTTTATCCTGGTATAGGTTGGGTATTATGGAGAGATAAAGAATACTTACCACAAGAATTAGTATTTGACGTAAGCTACTTAGGAGGAAAAATACCAACAATGGCAATTAACTTCTCAAGATCAGCTAGCCAAATTATAGGTCAATATTATAACTTCTTAAGATATGGATTTGAAGGATATAGACAAATACATCAAAGAACAAAAGATGTTGCTATGTTCTTAGCATCTGAACTTGAAAAAACTGGATTATTCCAAATATACAATAATGGTGAAAACTTACCAATAGTTTGTTATAAATTAAGAGATGATGTAAATGTTGATTGGACATTATATGATCTAGCAGATAGATTATTAATGAAAGGATGGCAAGTACCAGCTTACCCATTACCAGCAGACTTACAAGATACAATAATTCAAAGAATTGTTTGTCGTGCTGACCTTAGCCATAACTTAGCTGAATTATACTTAAGAGACTTAAAAGCAGCTATAGAAGATTTAAATAACGCAAGAGTTTTAAATCAAAAATCTAAAACAGGAGTACAAGGATTTACTCACTAGTATATAATAAAAAACTCTCCTTAAAGTAAAAACTTTAGGAGAGTTTTTTCTATTATGAAGTATATTTACTAGAAATATTATTTTCTATTGATTATAATATTATATTATGTTAAGAATATAATTAAAGATTATAAAGAAAATGCTTTTATTATTTTGTATTTAAGGTTACAATTAATATAAAGTAAATTTTCCACAAGGGAGGAAAGATTATGTCAGATAAAGATTTAAACAAATGCTGCGGAGGTAACTGTGGTTGCGGAAGCGAAAAAGAAGAAAAGCATGAAGGATGCGGATGTGGTGGACACGGTCACGATCATGGACATGACCATCATGAAGGATGCGGATGCGGAGATGAACATTTAGAGCATTTCGTTGTAGATTTAGAAGATGAAGAAGGAAACACAATAACTTGTGATGTTATTGATGCTTTTGAATATAAAGATGAAGAGTACGTTTTAGTACAACATCCTGATGAATCAGTTTACCTATTCAAATCTCAAGGTGAAGAAGGAGAATTAGTTCTTCCTTCAGAAGAAGAGTTTGATGAAGTTGTTAAATTCTACGAAGAAAATGTAGCTGAATAATAAAAAAAGATGATGTTTTACATCATCTTTTTTTTAGTTTATAATATTTTTTATAAATTTTATTTGAAGTGTGGTGTATGACATGGAGAAATTAGCTATATTTGATGTTGATTTTACTTTAACTAGTAAGGAAACTTTACTACAGTTATTTAAATTTTTAATAAAAGAAGATAAGAAAAACTTAAAATTTTTACCAAGGGCTGCTTTTTCAGGGATTATGTATGGATTAAAGTTTTATGATGAAAAAAAGGTTAAGCAATCATTTCTTAAATTTATAGATGGAGTAGAGGAGAAGGATTTAAAAATCCTTGTGAAAAAATATTATGATGAGGTTTTAAGTAAGATAATTTATAAAGATTCTATTGATATGATGAAAAAGTTAAAATCAGAAGGATATAAAATTTACTTAATATCAGCTTCGCCAGAATTTTATTTAAATGAGCTTTATAATATAAAAGAAGTGGATGTTATAATAGGAACAAGGTTCTCATTTAATGAAGGAAAGTTTGAAAGAAAAATGGTAGGGGAGAACTGCAAAGGGGAAGAAAAGGTTAGAAGGCTTAAGGAATACTTACAAGAAAATAATATAGAGGTAGATTATAAAAACTCATATATGTTTTCAGATTCCCTTTCAGATAAACCTTTATTAGATCTAGTAGGAAATGGCTACTTAATAAATTATAAGAAAAATAATAAGGATTATAAGATTTTAAATTGGAAATAAAAAAGCAATCTCTATTTAGAGATTGCTTTTATCTTAATTAAAATTATTTACTAACTCTTGTTGTGATTATTTGAGTTAATGGTGGTACAACTTGTTTCTTTCTTGAAAGAACTCCAGGTAAGAAAGTAGTTGAGTCCTCTAATTTAACTTTGAATGCTTCTTCAGCTATTTCAGGACTTCTTCCAGCCACTAATATTTGTGAACCTTCATTTATTATGTCAGTAAGTAATAACATAATCATTTCTAATCCCATTGATTCAGCTTTTTGATTCATGTAATCTAACATTTCACCTTTTAAAGGCATGAATCCTTCTATGTCCATTGTGTTAACTTGAGCAACACCTACTTTAACACCTTCAATTGTGAAAGGTTTGAAGTCAGCATTGAATATTTCTTCAATAGACTTTCCTTTTAATGAAGTACCAGCTTTAAACATTTCTTTAGCAAATGTTTCAGGAACTATTCCTGCTATTTCAGCAAGTTTTCTGCACATTTTCACGTCTTGTGGAGTACAAGTTGGTGATTTAAATAATAATGTGTCTGAAATTATAGCTCCACATAAAAGTCCAGCAGCTTCTCTTGATGGTCTGATTCCATTTTCAAAGAATCTCTTAGCAACTATTGTTGAAGTACTTCCAAGAGGTTCATTTCTAAAGTATATAGGGTTACCAGTTTGGATATCTGCAACTCTATGATGGTCTATGATTTCTAATACTTCAGCATCTTCTAAACCATGTACTGATTGACCTCTTTCGTTATGGTCAACTTGGATAACTTTTTTCTTATGAGTAGAAATTAAGTGGAATCTTGCAATTGAACCAACTACTTTGTTATTTTCATCTATTACAGGATAGTTACTGTATCTAGTTTCACTCATTGTTACTTTTACATCTTCAACTAAATCATCAGTAGATACAGCCACTAAGTTATCTTTAGTCATAACATAGTCTACTGGTAAACTTTGAACGATTAATCTTGATGCAGTGAATGAATCATGAGGAGTTGTAATAACAGTTATGTTATTTTTCTTAGCAAGTTCTATTATTTCTTTAGAAGGTGTATGTCCACCTGTTACTATTAATAAAGAAACTTTTAACTCTATTAATTCAGCTTGTATTTCAGCTCTATCTCCAGCTATAGCTATGTCGCCTTCGCTTATGAATTCTTTTAAAGATTCAGCTTGCATAGCAGCAACTACAACTTTTCCTGGGAATACTTTAATTTCTTCATTTATGTTTTGAGCTTCAGCAGATAATGTATCTAATATGTTATCTAATGAAGTAGCACTTTTAGCAAGAATATTGCTATCCCAAATATCCATGTATGTTGCAGTTATATTTGATGTTGATAACATTCCAAGTAAGTGGTTATTTCCATCAGCAACAGGAATTGATTTTAAGTTTTTATCTCTCATTATGTTCCAAGCCATTTTTAATGAAACTTCTGGAGCTAATGGAGCTATTTTATCCATTTCTAAATCTTCAACTTTTAGTTTAACTGTTTCTAAAAATTGAGGTGCTTCTACACCAAAATAATCAAGTATGTATTGAGTTTCTTGGTTAACATTTCCTAATCTAACTGGTATAGCAGGAGTGTCTTGAGTTTTATTTTTAAATTCAGCATATGCTAAGGCAGCACATATTGAATCTGAATCAGGATTTTTATGTCCTGTAATGTATATAACATCCTTCATTTAGGTTGCCTCCTTTGTTATTCGAAATTTTTTAATTCATGAATATATTTTAATTCCTAAATTATGAAAAGTAAAGTTTAACAACACTCATTTTATCATAGTTTAATAGAATTTTCTATGAGGTAAAATTTAAGAATTATTCTTACTATAGGGTGTTACATAAGAAATTTTTTAGTTCTAAAAGCAAGTCGTTTAAACATATATTACAATAGATTGCTAGGAAAAGAAGGAGGAACAAGAAGTTATGCATGAGAAAGAACTCTTTAGAGGGTTAACAACTCAAGAAGCTAAACAACGAATAGAAAAATTTGGATTAAATGAAATAACAGAAAAGAAAAAGGTATCTGCTATAAAAATATTATTACAACAATTTAATGATTTTATAATATGGGTTTTAATTGGAGCTACTATTATATCAGGACTTATGGGAGATGTTGCAGATGCTATTACCATATTTGTTATTGTTGTAATAAACGGAATTTTAGGATTTGTACAAGAATTTAAGACAGAAAAATCTTTAGATGCGTTAAAATCCTTAGCAGCACCTACTTGTAAGGTATTAAGAGATGGGAATATTAAGGTAATTAATGCTAATGAATTAACTATAGGGGATGTTGTAATATTAGAGGCTGGAGATAGAGTTCCTGCTGATGGAGAAATCTTTGAGTGTACAAACTTTATGATTGATGAGTCATTACTTACTGGAGAATCAGTTGGAGTTAACAAAACAAATAATTCTAAAGAAGCTTCTTTAATTTACATGGGGACTAAAGTATTAAAAGGTAAAGGAAGATTTAGAGTAACAGCTATAGGTATGAGTACAAAAATGGGATCTATAGCAGATATGTTACAGGACATAGAAGAGGAAAAATCTCCTCTTAAAGAGAGATTAGATGGATTAGGGAAAATTTTACTTGTATTATGTTTAGCTATATGTGCTTTAGTAACTATATTAGGTATTATAAGAGGAAATGATTTAACAGAGATGTTCTTACTAGGTGTTAGTTTGGCAGTAGCGGCTATACCAGAAGGATTGGCGGCTATAGTAACTGTTTCTTTAGCTTTAGGAGTTTCTAGAATGTTAAAAAGAAATGCCTTAGTAAAGAAATTACCAGCTGTTGAAACACTAGGATGTACCTCAGTTATATGTAGTGATAAGACTGGTACCTTAACTCAGAATAAGATGACTGTTAAAGAAATTTTTGTAGATGGAAAGCATTGTAGATTAGATGTGGATAAAATTCCAAATTCACCTATTTTAATGAAAGCCTTTGTTTATTGTAATGATTGTAATTATGACTTTTCAAAGGATAAGTTAGATGATGTATTAAATGGTGATCCTACAGAAACAGCTTTAATAAAGGCATATTTTAATAATGTGGATGTATTAAAAAATACAGTATCTAATGTAAATAGAGTTTTTGATATACCTTTTGATTCAAGCAGAAAAATGATGTCAGTTATAGTTAAGGAAAATGGAAGAGAGGCTTGTTATGTAAAAGGTGCTCCAGAAAGACTTATAAATAAATGTAGATATATACATGAGGAAGGAAGAGTTAAATTACTAACTTCTCAAAAGAAACAGCAAATATTGAATGTTGTGGAGAATATGAGTAATAGAGCACTAAGATGTATAGGAGGCGCATATAAAGTAGAAAATTTAACTAGAAGTGAAAGCCTTGAAAATGAACTTATATTCCTTGGAATTGCAGGTATAATAGATCCACCTAGACCAGAGGTTAAGGACTCAGTTATAAAATGTAGATTAGCAGGAATAACTCCTGTAATGATAACTGGTGACCATAAAAACACTGCCTTTGCCATAGGAAAGGATTTAAATATTGCAAAATCTCAAGATCAAGTAATAACTGGAGAAGAATTAGACAAATTAGATGATAAAGAACTTAAAAAGAGAGTTAATAAGCTGAGAATATTTGCTAGAGTTACTCCTAATCATAAACTTAGAATAGTTAAGGCCTTTAAGCAAAATGGTAATATAGTTGCCATGACTGGAGATGGAGTAAATGATGCTCCAGCTATAAAAGAAGCTGATATTGGGGTTGCTATGGGAATTTCAGGTACGGATGTTACAAAGGAAGCTTCTTCAATGATTTTAATGGATGATAACTTTGAAACCATAGTATCAGCAGTAGAAGAGGGAAGAATAATATATGATAATATAAGAAAATTCATAAGATATTTATTGTCATGTAATTTAGGAGAGGTTTTAACAATGTTTTTAGCTACCATATTCTATCTTCCAACTCCTATGTTACCTATACAAATTCTTTTTGTAAATTTAGCTACAGATGGACTTCCTGCAATAGCCTTAGGAGTAGATCCTGCTGATAAGGATATAATGAATCAACAGCCTAGAAGCAAGAAAGAAGGTATATTTGCTAGGGGACTTACTGAGAAAATTTTAGTAAGAGGATGTTTAATTGGAATATGTACCTTACTAACCTTTATTGTTGGTGGATTATATGGAATGGATTTAAGTACATGTAGAACTATGGCTTTATCAACATTAGTTATGTCTCAATTATTACATGTTTTTGAATGTAGATCAGAAAGACATTCAATTTTTGAAATAAAATTATTTACTAATATGTACTTAGTAGGTGCAGTAGCAATATCAATACTTATGTTATTAAGTATTATTTACATTCCTTTCTTTAGTGGAATATTCCATACCACAGTACTAGGTATAAATCATTGGTTAATAGTTTTATTCTTCTCAACAATAATATTCTTTATAAATAGCTTATACTTATTTATAAAAGTAAAGAAATAAATTTAATGAGATATATAAATTATTATTTTTTTAATTTTAATATAAAAATGGTGTTTATCAAAATAATTTTTTATAAAACTTACAAACAATATGAAGAGAATATCTAGATAAGCTTTAGAATTTAAATTATTAGCGAAATCTAGTAATTATCAGAATATGTTTGTAAGCTTTAAATAAAAAAAGCTGTATTAATATACAGCTTTTTATCTTTGTTTAAATTGTTGTTGTCTAGCTTTCTTTAATTGTGAATGGTCTACAGGTACTAAATCTTGTTTAGTAGTTAAGTTAAGTATGTTATTTAGAGCAATATACTCTTTTTCATTTTCCTTATTTGATTTAAGTCCTTGAACTATAACATTATTTCCTTTTTTCACACTTATGAAAGTAGGTTTTTTAAACCAACGATTCTTCTTATATACGCATTTTATTATTTGCTTACTTCTCTCAGGTTTAACTATTAAAGTAACAACTAATTTGTGGAATATCCAAAGAATAGTTTTTTCTTCGATTTTTTCAGAAATTACGCTTCCTTGAAATTGAGCCATTCTATCGCCGTATTTTTCAAGATAAGAATCAGTGTAATATTTAGATAATTTTTCTTTGAAACCCATAATTATAACTCCTTTTAAGTTGACGAATTTACATTTATTATTACTATAAATACATATTATATGATAGATAGTATTATAACATAATATTAAATATATTAAAATACTTTGATAGTGTCCAAAAGCCCACAGAATAAGAATTTTATATAAACATGTAGTGTTAAATTTATTCAATGTAAATATTTAAATTATAGACTTATTAGAATTTATATTCTATAATTAGATATGTAATGAAAATGTTATCTTAGGAGGAAGTATTATGGATAAACAACAATTAGCAAAAATGATAGACCACACTATATTAAAACCAGAAGCTGATAAGGCATCAATAGAAAAGCTTTGCAAAGAAGCTTTAGAATACAATTTTGCTTCAGTTTGCATAAACCCTACTAATGTAGAATTAGCAGCTAAACTTTTAAAAGGCAGCGAAGTAAAGGTTTGTACAGTAATAGGTTTCCCTTTAGGAGCAAACACTATGGAAGTTAAAGCTTTTGAAACTAAAGATGCAATAGCAAAAGGTGCAGACGAAGTTGATATGGTTATAAACATAGGAAGATTAAAAGATAAAGATTATGAATATGTAGAGAAAGATATAAAAGCTGTTGTAGATGCTGCTGATAAGAAAGCGCTTACAAAAGTTATAATAGAAACTTGTCTTTTAACTGAAGAAGAAAAAGTTAAAGCTTGTGAATTAGCTAAAAAAGCAGGAGCAGATTTCGTTAAAACATCAACTGGATTCTCAACAGGTGGAGCAACTCCAGAAGATATTAAATTAATGAGAGAAACTGTAGGACCAGAAATGGGAGTTAAAGCATCAGGTGGAGTAAGATCAATAGAAGATGCTGAAGCTGTAATCAAAAATGGTGCTACTAGAATAGGAGCATCAGCTTCAATAGCTATATGTGAAGGAAAAGTTTCAGATTCAACATATTAATATATAACTAAATTAAATAAGATATTTACTTAGTAAAGCCTATAGAAAAATTTCTATAGGCTTTTTTGTCGAAGAAAAAAATAAATAAAAAATAGAAAATGATGGCTAATTTTAAAGTTATAGAATATTAATATAATAAAGTACTTATAAAGAGGAGGTTACTCTATTAAAGCTAAGATTAGTTTTATGAGTGAATTTTTATGAGAAGAGAGTTAACTCCAAAAGAAGTAATTTATAATGAAGATTTTACTAGTGGGATAGGTGAGAAAGAATCCTATGGTAATGAATATCAAGGGGTTTTTAAGAAAATTGATGAAGCATTAAGCATAAATAAAGAAGGATTTAATGTTTACCTAATTGATGAATTTTCAAAACAAAAGCTTAAAGACATAATGGTACATCTAGAAGATAAAATGAAAAGTAGAGGTAAGCCTAAGGATATATGTTATGTTACCTTAGAAGATATTAGGGTTCCTAAGGTTATATTTCTAGAAAATGGAGTGGGAGAAAAGTTAGAGGAAACTTTAGAATATTTAAAATCTTTTTATTATGATGAAATATATGCTTTTTATAATTCTTCAATAAATAAAGAAAAGGAAGAGATTATAAATGATATACAAAAAAAGAGAAATTATTATATAGGGGATTTAATAAAGAGTGCAAAGGAAGAAGGATTTGATTTAAAAGCTACTTCTTCAGGCTTTGCATTTATTCCTTTAGTAGATGGAGAAGCTATGACAGAAGAGGAGTTTGATGATCTAGAAGAGAATAGTAAAGGGGATATTTCTATAAAGGCTGACAAGTTAAAAGAGGGAGCAGAAGGAGTTCTTGAAGAATTAAAAAATATAGAGTTAGATTCCATTGAAAAATTAAAGGGGATACTTAGAAACTATTTAGAAAATGAATCAGCAAGTGTTAAAGAAAAAATAAAGGATAATTTTAAAGATGAGAATGAAGCTTATAACTATCTTATAGATGTTTGTGAAAGTTTAGAAAACCTATTGATTGATAATTACACAATAAACTTTGATGATGATGAAGAAAAGATAAATGAGATTATTTCAAAGTATGTTTGTAATATCATAAAAAACAGCAAGGGGCAAGAGGCTCCTAAGGTTATTTTTGAAGAAGATCCAAGCTTAAATAATCTTTTAGGAACTATAGAGTATGAAAATCATAATGGTGTGTATTCAACTGATGTAAAACTTATAAAATCAGGTTCATTACTTGAAGCAAATGAAGGGTGCATAATACTTAGGTTAAGTTCTTTAGTTAATAATGCAAATAGCTATTATTATTTGAGAAGGGCATTACTTCATGGAAAGATAAATTATGATTTTAATAGAGGATATTTAGAAGTGCTTTCATTAAATGGGTTAAATCCAGATCCAATACCTATTAAGGTAAATGTAATTTTAATAGGCGATTTTGAAAGTTATGATATTTTGTATAACCATGATGAAGACTTCAAGAAAATATTTAGGATTAGAGCTGAATTTTCAAACTTAATAGGAATAGATGAGAATAAAAAATCTTTGGTAGATCTTGTTGATAAAGTCATAATAGATAATGATTTAATAAAGATCTCTACTTCTGGAATCAATGCTATTGGAAAACAATTAGCAAGAAAAGCTGGAACAAGGAAGAAAATTCTTTGGGATATTGATGAAATAGAGAGAGTATTACTTCTTGGAAATGAAGAGGCAAAAAATAATAATAAGTCATTGATAGATAAGGATTCAATAGAAGCGGTTGTAAATCAATGCAGTGAAATTGAAAAAGATTATTTAGAAATGTATGAGGAAAAGAAGATAATTTTAGATATAGAAGATAGAATTATTGGAAGTGTAAATGGATTGTCTGTTATAGATTTTGGTTATATGAGCTTTGGAAAGCCTATGAGAATAACTTGTACTTGTTATAAAGGTAGCGGAAAAATTATGGATGCACAAAGAGAAAGCAATTTAAGTGGAAACATTCATAATAAATCTTTAAATATTCTAAGAGGCTTTTTAAGTAGCTTCTTTAATTCTTATGAAGCTTTACCTGTGGATTTTCAACTAAGTTTTGAGCAGCTTTATGGAAAGATAGAAGGAGATAGTGCTTCTGTGGCAGAAGTAATTGCTATGATTTCTTCTTTAAGTAAAATACCTGTAGATCAAAGTATTGCAGTAACAGGTTCATTAAATCAATTTGGACAGGTGCAACCAATAGGTGGAGTAAATGAAAAAATAGAAGGATTTTTCAATGTATGCAAGAAAATAGGCACTTATATTGGAAAAGCTGTTTTAATACCAGAAAGCAATAAAGATGAGCTTATATTAAATAGTGAAATAGAAGAGGCTGTGAGAAAGGGCGAATTTAAGATATATCTTATGAAAGATATAAATGAAGCTCTTAGTACATTGCTTCTAAATGACACTATGTCTCTTGAAGATATAGGAAATAAAATTAGTGAAGAAATTAAAAAATTTAAGGACAATTAGTATCTTATTAAGCCTATAGAGTTTGTTTCTATAGGTTTAATTTATTTTAGTATTATTTGACATAAATAATTAAAATATGTTAAAATATGGAAAAGAAGCTGTGTGGGAGGTGTAACTCTATAAGAGTGATTGTATGTGGTTAGATTTTGAGAAAATAGGAAATGTTTTAGTTGTAAGTTTAATTGGAGAATTAGATCATCATAGTGCAGAAGAGGTAAGAGTAAAAATTGATGATAGGATTAGTAGAGAAAATATAAGAAAGCTTGTATTGGATTTTTCAGGTGTAACTTTTATGGATAGTTCAGGAATTGGTGTTATTATTGGAAGGTATAAAAAGATAAGTATGCGTTCAGGTGAAGTTAACATAATATCTGTAAGTAAAAGCATAAAAAGAGTTTTTGAGTTATCTGGAATATTTAAGATAATAAAGTATTACGAAAATTTGGATGAAGCTCTAAAAGTGGGTTAATGGAGGGTTAGATATGGATAATAAAATGAGATTAGAGTTTTTGGCTAAATCTGAAAATGAAGGATTTGCAAGGGTGAGTGTATCAGCTTTTATTGCTCAGTTAGATCCGACTATTGAAGAATTAACTGATATAAAGACTGCTGTTTCTGAGGCGGTAACAAATGCTATAATTCATGGATATGAATGTGATGAGAGCAAAGTGGTTATTATTGAGGCTAGTATTTGTGAAGATGAAATAAGTATAACTGTAGAAGATAATGGTATAGGAATAGAAAATTTAGAAGAAGCAAGAGAACCCTTATATACATCAAAACCAGAATTAGAGAGATCAGGTATGGGATTTACTGTTATGGAAACATTCATGGATTCTTTAGAAGTTTATAGTGAAAAGGATAAGGGTACAAAAATAATAATGAAGAAAAAAATGAATACATAGGCAGGTGAATAAAGTCTATGGATATAAGTAGTATTGAAAAAGATAATTTTAATTATGACAAAAATACAACTCTCATAGTCATGGCTAAAGAAGGAAATAAGGAGGCAATGAATAAGCTTATAGAAGTTAATACTCCTTTAGTCTCTTCAATATGCAAGAGATTTACAAATAGAGGGTATGACTATGAGGATATATTTCAGATTGGGTCAATGGGATTAGTTAAAGCTATAAACAACTTTAATGATAGTTTTAATGTTAAATTTTCAACTTATGCTGTGCCTATGATTATAGGTGAAATAAAGAGATTCTTAAGGGATGATGGAATAATAAAGGTAAGTAGAAGCACTAAGACTTTAGCTAAAAAGCTTCATTACAATAAGGAAGAACTAATAAAAAAATTAAATAGGGATCCTACTGTAGATGAATTAGCTGAATACTCTGGTGTTGATAAGGAAGAGGTAATAGTAGCCCTAGAATCAGCAAGTAGTATGCAATATCTATATGATACTATACACCATGATGAAGGAACGCCGGTTCTCTTAATAGATAAACTTAGTGAGAAGGGTGAAGATGATGACATGGTTAATAAAATAGCTTTAAGAGAGGCTATTAGTTCATTAGATTCAAAGGGTAAGCAAATCATAATGCTTAGGTATTTCAAGGATAAAACTCAAATTCAAGTTGCAAAAATGCTTGGTATAAGTCAAGTTCAAGTTTCTAGAATAGAGAAAAAGGTACTAAAAATTATGAAAGAAAAATTAGAAGAGGATTGATTATAAATGAAATGTTTTAGGAGCATTATTTTATGTGAAAGTAATCATATAAAATAATGCTCATTTTTTTGTATAGATTAAAAATAAGAACAAATAATATAAGTATATTTTAATAGAAAAGGGTGATTAATATAGCTATGTATGAAAATGACAAAAAAATAAGGACTAAGTTTGATCAACTTGAACAACAAATAAGACCAAAACCAAAGCTTCTTAGAAATTGTATAATGGCATTTATAGTAGGTGGATTAATTTGTGTAATAGGACAATTTGTGAGAAATACTTTTTTATACTATGGCTTCACAGAAGAACAAGTTAGTAGTTTGACACCTATGACTATGGTTTTTTTAGGGGCTCTTTTAACAGGTCTTGGATTATATGATAAAATAGCGGCTAAGGCTGGAGCAGGTACTATAGTTCCTATTACTGGTTTTTCAAATGCCATGGTGTCACCTGCCATAGAATTTAAAAAAGAAGGATTTGTAATGGGAGTAGGTGCTAAAATGTTTACTATTGCAGGTCCTGTTTTAGTTTATGGTACAGGAACCTCTGTAATGGTTGGACTAATATATTACTTATTACTTAGATTTGGAATTGTGGGGTGATAAGAATGAGTAATAATACAAAGAGAGTAGGCTCTCAAACAATAGAATTAAAAAGTAAACCTAGGATAATAGCTACATATAGTGTGGTTGGTCCTAGGGAAGGTCAGGGGCCTTTAAAAGAATATTTTGATAAAATATTGCAAGATGATTGTAATGGATGTGAAAGTTTTGAAAAGGCTGAAAGTAGCTTAATGATAACTGCTATAGAGGGAGTAATTAAAAAGGGTAATGTAAAAGAAGAGGATGTAGATTATCTTTTTAGTGGTGATTTATTAAATCAGTTAACATCAACAAACTTTGTTGCTAGAGAATTTAAAATTCCTTTTTTTGGAGTGTATGGAGCTTGTTCTACTATGGCTGAATCATTAAGTTTATCATCAATGATTATGGATGGTGATTTTGCAAAGTATGCAATTGCTTCCACATCATCTCACTTTAGTTCAGCAGAAAGACAATTTAGATTTCCTTTAGAATATGGGTGTCAAAGAAAAGAATATTCACAGTGGACTGTAACAGGTTCTGGAGCTATGCTTTTAGGAAAGTCAGGAGATTATCCTTATGTTACCCATGTAACCACAGGAATTGTTAAGGATTATGGGATTAAGGATGCAGATAATATGGGAGCTGCTATGGCACCAGCTGCTGTAGATACCATATATAAGCATTTTGTTGATACAGGAAGAAAACCTGAAGATTATGATGTAATAGCAACTGGAGACTTAGGTTCTGTAGGAAAGAAATTAACAGAGGAATTATTAAAAGAGTATGGATATGATATTAGTAAGGTTTATATAGATTGTGGAGAAAAGATATTTGATAATGAAAAACAAGGAACTTTTGCAGGCGGAAGTGGATGTGGATGCTCAGCCGTTGTAGCTTGTGGATATTTATATAGAATGTTAAAAGAGAAAAAGTTAAAAAGAGTCTTATTAGTTTCCACAGGAGCTTTATTAAGTTCTACATCTGCCTTACAAGGAGAAAGCATACCAGGAATAGCTCATGCTGTAGCTATAGAATATATTTAAAAATATTATTATAAGTAAGTTAGCTATTTTGTGTGAGTATTTTGTTATAGAAATTTAATAATGAGGAGATGAGAATTTTGCAAGATTACATAAATGCTTTTTTAGTAGGTGGTGCAATCTGTGTAATAGGACAGATATTAATAGATAAAACTAAACTAACACCAGCTAAAGTATTAGTTGCCTTTGTTTCAATAGGAACAATATTAGGAGCTTTAGGAATATATGAAAAGCTAGTTCAAATAGGTGGAGCAGGAGCCACAGTTCCATTACCTGGTTTTGGTTATGCCTTAGCTAAGGCAACTATAAAAGAAGTAAATGAACAAGGATTAATGGGAGCATTTACTGGTGGATTAAAGGGTGCAGCAGGTGGAATAACTGCGGCTATTTTCTTTGGTTACTTAATGGCATTAATATTTAATCCAAAAACTAAATAAATGATTATAATTTCTATAAAAGGTCAATAATTTTTTCGAAGGAGAGATTCTATGAAAAAGTTTGAGAAAGTTATTGTAAATAGACCTTTAGGATTAATTTGTATTTTTACTATTTTAGGAATTATAACATACTATTTTGGTAGTTTTAACTTAATAGGTACAGCTTTTTTAGTTGTACCTTTAATTTTGTTTAGCTATCTTTTATTAGATATAGAAAATTTTAATATAGGCATAATATTTTTCCTAATAGCTATTTTAAGTTGCACCATCTATTATGAGCCAAAATTTCAACAAGAAGGGGCTAAAGAAATAAGAATAATAGAAGTTACAGATAAAGTTATACTAGGGAAGATAAATGGAAGAATAGTTGAAGTAAGAAACCAAAGTGGAAGTGAACTTGAATATGGAGAAAAAATATATGGAGCTTGTAAATTTAAGAGAAATATTAATTTAGATAGAGGTTATGTTGGACAGGTTTTTTTAAAGAAAGTATTAAAAAGAGAAAAGGACTTAATATATAAAATAAAAAATATACCAAAGAAGTATTATGAAAACTTAAGCAAAAATTTTTCAACCTCTGAAAGTGCACTTTTAAATGCTGTTTTATGGGGAGATAAAGAAAATTTAACTTATAATCAAAAGGATTTTTTATCAGATTTAGGAGTAATTCATTTAATATGTATATCAGGGTTTCATATAGCCTTACTTTTTTCAATAATTTATAAAAAGTTTTCTTTTAAGATAGCCTTAAGTATATGTACTATTTATGTGATTTTAGTTGGGGCATCTAGTTCAGCATTAAGAGCTTTAATTATGATAACCTTATTAAAGTCTTCTAAAAGGCTATTTAAGACCTATGACCCCTTAAGTTCTATATCATTAGGGGCAATAATACTACTTATTTATAAACCTTATAATCTTTTTAGCATGGGATTTTTATTATCTTTTGGTGGAACATTAGGCATAATTTTATTCTATAAAAAATTATTAGAGGGATTTTATATGTTACCACCAAAGTTAAATGAATACTTAAGCTTAGGATTGTCTGCACAGGCTTTTATATATCCTATTTTGGTAATTGCTTTTGGAAAATTTTCTATTAACTTTTTAATATCAACCTTTTTAGTAACTCCAATAATAGTAATATTATTACAGATACTATTAATTTCTATTTTAATTGGTGGAAATTTAATTGGAGTTATAGTATTTTTAATAAATATAATATTCATGGTATTTAGGGGGATTTTAGTATTTTTAGATAAGGTGGTATGGGTTACTCCTTATTTATCACCAGTATTTGCAATTGCTTATATGACTATGTTTTTATGGATTTACATGAGTATTAAAGGATTTAAAAAGTTTAAAATAGGAGTTTATTTAGTCATACCTGTTTTGATTTTAAATTTATATGTATTTGGAGCTAAAATTAGAGTTGTAGAGGATAAATGGAATAAGGCTATAGTTATAGAATCTGGATTTAAGAAAGTTGCCTTAGTAAACAATAATAGTGATTATTTTAAAAAATCCATAATGAAAAAGGAATATGTTAATGAGGTTATTCATTTGAAAAAAGAGTCTCAATTTGAACTAACAAAAAGATATTCAATATCCATAGAAGATAATTTTAATACAATAACTTTAATGCCAGAGAATAGTGATTATGATATAATTGATTTGATTCAAAAGAAAAGTGCGTATATACTTTAACTTATGTAAATAAGTAGCTGGGATTTGAAAGGTTGATATTTTAATGATAGATTTAGACGGTTTATATGAAAATTTGAAAAAAGGAAAGATAGAAAAAAGTTATATATTAGTTGGATTAGATGAGCTTTTAATTAAAGAAGGTATAGAAAATATAATTGATAATGTATTAGATGAAGAATTTAAGGATTTAAACCTAATTAGATTAGATGGTAATAACCTTAATTTTGATGATTTCATGAATGCTTGTGAAACATTGCCTTTTATGAGTGATAGAAAAGTAGTAGTTTTAAATAGAACTAATATATTTAGGGATAAACAAGATAAAGAAACTGAAAAATTATATAAGCAATGTGTAGAATATTTTCAAAATACACCAGAACATTGTGTTTTAATAGCATATACAACTTTAAAGGATAAAAGGGATAGAGTTAATAGATTAAGCAAACTAAAAAAGCTTGAGAAGAGCAGTTGTATAGTTTCTGTTGAAAAGTTAAAAGGGGCAAAACTGCAACAAAAAGTAGGAAGAATCTTTCAAAGATATAATAAAAATATAGGAAAAATAGAATTAAAATACTTTTGTGACTCAGTAGAAAATAACTTTGATGTTATAGAAAGAGAAGTTGATAAAATAGTAAACTATGTTGGGGAGAGAGAAATAACTAGAAAAGACATAGATTTACTACTTCCTCCTAGGTATGAGGACGATATATTTGATTTAGTTGAGCTTATTTCAATTAAAAGAGCAAAGCAAGCCATAGACTTAATGGATGAATTAATAGGTAGAGGACAAGATCCTATATTTATACTGAGTCAAATCAGAGAGCAATTTCAAAAGTTACACAGGGTAAAAATAAGACTTTCTGAAAAGTATAGAATTGATGAAATAAAGAAAGATTTTTTAGAAGCTAGCAGGGTAAATTTACCTGACTTTGTAATAGAAAAATTTATTAATCAGAGTAAGAAATTTTCTAATAAACAGCTTAATAAATGTATTAATCTATGTTTATATACAGAAAAGAAACTTAAGAGTAATTCAAACTTAAATAAAAAAACAGAGCTAGAACTTATGATTGTAAGTACTGTAATATAAAAAATCCAGATTAGATAATTCTAATCTGGATTTTTTACTTAAAGAAATACTTCTAATAAAAGAAAATGGTGTTAGAAATTCTAACACCCATATAATTAAGCCATAGCGTTTAACTTAGCAGCTAATCTTGATTTCTTTCTAGCAGCCATGTTTTTATGAACTACTCCTTTAGAAGCAGACATATCTAAAGCTCTAGCAGCTTCAACGTATAAAGTTGCAGCTTCTGCTTTGTTATTAGCTTCAACAGCTACTTCAAACTTCTTTATAGCAGTTTTAAGAGCTGACTTAATCATCTTATTTCTTAAAGTTTTCTTTTCAGTAACTTTTATTCTTTTCTTTGCTGATTTAATATTTGCCATTCTAGTTCACCCCCTTCAACTTTTATAGCGTATCTGCAGTTTTGGGGAATCTGCGTACGAGTTCATTATTAACAAAGGTAATTATAACATCATAAATATATAAGTTCAAGTCTTTTTTCGTGTTTATCGACATAATTATCATTTTTAAGGAGATTATATATAATATATCAATTTAAATTAAAAAGAGGTGGAAAAATGTACAATGTAAGAACTGATTTAGCTGTTGAAAGTAGAGAGATTTATAAACATAGATATAATAGGGAAATTGATGGGGTAGTTTTTGAAGAAAAGACTGTGGAAGAGGATATTAAAGTTACAAATGTTGACATATTAAATGAGGAAGGCGCTAAAGCTATGGGAAAACCTATAGGAAGATATGTTACTATAGATATCCCTGAGTACACTCATTATGATGGTGGCATTATGGATGAGGTTTCTCATGTGGTGGCAGCCTCCTTAGAAGAACTTATTAATTTACCAGAGGAAAGAACCGCTTTAGTAGTTGGGCTTGGAAACTGGAATATTACACCTGACGCCATAGGGCCTAAGGTTGTAGGAAAGTTAATGGTAACAAGACACTTAAAGAAAGTTATGCCAGACATAATAGATGATTCAGTAAGACCAGTTTGTGCCATAGCACCTGGAGTTTTAGGTATAACAGGAATTGAAACTGGAGAGATAATAAAATCATTAGTTGAAAAAATAAAGCCAGATTTAGTAGTTTGTATTGATGCCTTAGCTTCAAGAAAACTAGAAAGAGTGGCAAGAACTATTCAAATAAGCAATACTGGAATATCACCAGGGGCTGGAGTTGGGAATCATAGAATGCAAATAAATGAAGAAAGCTTAGGTATCCCTGTTATTGCCTTAGGAGTACCAACTGTTGTGGATGCAGCTACTATTGCAAATGATGCCATGGATTTAGTTTTAGATGAAATGATAAATCAAGCAGAAGCTGGCAAAGAATTTTATAATATATTAAATAACATAGATAAGAATGAAAAGGGAATGATGATAAAGAGCCTTTTAGACCCTTATGTAGGAGACTTAATGGTTACTCCAAAAGAAATAGACGATATAATAGAATCAGTTTCAAAAATAATAGCAAATGGAATCAATATAGCCCTTCAACCTAATATGGTATTAGAGGATATAAATAAATTTTTAAACTAAGACTGGGTTTAAAATTAAAAGTTTTATTAAGATATTTTTTAGAATTATGAGTGAATTTGAAGAAGAATAAATTAAATATTTACCTAAAGAGAGTAACATAATATTTAACCTATCCTCATATAAATGAAAATATGAGGGAGGGGATAATGTGAGAGGTATTAATAAAAGAGAGATACCCATAGGAGTGATTGTTCTTTTATCTTTACTTATAATATTTATGTTTAGATTTATGAAGATTGCAGCAAGTAAAGACATGAGAGAGAATTTATCATATATACAACTTTTAAATGCAGGAATGCCTGTTGCAAAGGGAACATATTACGATGAGAATGCTTATTTAGAAAGTAATATTACATTAAAAAGTTTAGCCTTAGAAACTTTAAATATAAAGCCTCTAGATCCGATAGAGTTAGTAATGAATGAAGTTCCTTACTTTGGTGCAGTAAATAAAATAGCTTCAATTGATAAAGTTAATTATGTTTCTGCTGAAAAAGTATCTTCATTTGATTTAAATAAAGATAGTATAGATATAGTTTCTGAGGAAGAATCTAAGGAAAGTGCAGAATTAGAAGCTAGTAAAAATAGTGAAGTTTATGATCCAAGTTTAAAAAAGGAACTAGATCAGTCTAAGCCAGAGGTGCTTATTTATCATACTCATAATTCAGAGGGGTATAGTGAAGAGAGAACTTCAAATAATGAAGAACATAACGTAGTTGGAGTAGGAACTTTAGTTGAAAAAGAACTTGAAGAAAACTATGGTATATCAGTTATTCATGATAAAACAAATCACTCAGCTTCATATGAACAATCTTACAATAAATCTAGAGAGACAGTTAAAAAATATACTAATGAATATGATGATTTTAAGATGGTAATAGATATTCATAGAGATTCTGTTGGAGAGCATAACAAAAAGAATTTAACTGCCAATATAAATGGAGAAAATTTAGCTAAGGTTATGTTTGTTACAACTAGGAATAACCAATATTTTAATGATGCTGAATCCTTGGCCTATAGATTTATTAATAAAGCCAATGAGCTTTTTCCTGATATTTTAAGAAGACAGGAAACCTATAAGTATAATAGGGGACAAAATGCATTTAACCAAGATTTCAATAAGAATTCAATGCTTATTGAAATTGGTGCAGAAGTAAATACTTCTAAAGAGGCTCAAGCTACAGCAAAGTATATAGCTAGATTAATAGCAGAAGAATTAAACAGAAAAAGTGAATAAAATAAAAGAATTTTGAACATCCTTATAGATAGTAATCTATGGGGGTGTTTTATTTTGAAAAAATTTATGACTATTGTAACTCTTGGCATAATAGTTTTTTCTATAATTTCTTGGGGGTTTATAGGTGTTAACATAGAAAATACAGAGGCATTTAATAATCAAAATTATGAATTAAGCGAAAAAGTGGATTATGATAGAATAAAAGAAGAAACAGGTATGGATTTAACTATATTTAGTGAAGATAATAGTCCAGTAAAAATATATGAAAATAAAGATGAGGTTTATTTAGTTTTTAAAGAACATACTTTAAACTTAAGTAAAGGCTTATTTGGCAACATACTAATTGGTACTTTTAACCTAGTAAATAAATTAATAAATGATATTAATCAATTTATAGGAAACTATATAATAATGTAAAGTAAAGTATATTGACAGTTTAATGGCACATTGTGATATAATGTAACTTGACTTATTCTACAATGTGGGGGTGAAAACTGTTCAAAAACTTTTTAAATAGTTTAGAGAGCAGGTTTAGATATGGATAAAAAGAAGTATATAAGAAACTTTTCAATCGTAGCTCATATAGATCATGGTAAATCAACATTAGCAGATAGACTTTTAGAGAAAACTGGAACATTAACTCAAAGGGAAATGGAACAGCAAGTATTAGATACTATGGAGCTTGAAAAAGAAAGAGGAATAACAATAAAGTCTCAAGCAGCAAGACTTATCTATAAGAGAGAGAACGGCGAAGAATATATATTAAATCTTATAGATACTCCAGGTCACGTAGACTTTACATATGAGGTTTCAAGAAGTTTAGCAGCCTGTGAAGGTGCTATTCTTGTAGTAGACGCTACTCAGGGGATACAAGCTCAAACTTTAGCAAACTGTTACTTAGCATTAGATAATGATTTAGAAATAGTACCTGTTATAAACAAGGTTGATTTAGCTAGTGCTAGACCAGATGAAATAAAGCAAGAAATAGAGGATGTTATTGGAATAGAAGCAGAGGAGGCTCCTTTAGTATCAGCTAAAACTGGATTAAACATAGAAGATGTTTTAGAAGAAATAGTTGAAAAAATTCCAGCACCAGAGGGTGATGAGAATGCTCCTCTTAAGGCTTTAATATTTGACTCATACTATGATAGTTACAAAGGAGTTGTATGTCATATAAGAGTTAAAGATGGTAAAGTTAAGCCTGGAACAAAAATCAAACTAATGTCAACAGACAAGGTTTATGAAGTAGTTGAAACTGGAGTATTTACACCAGCTTTAATGCCTTTAAAAGAAGGATTAAGTGCAGGGGAAGTTGGATACATAACAGCTTCAATAAAGAATGTTAGAGATGCCAGAGTAGGTGATACTGTAACAGAGGCAGGTAGACCAACAGAGGAAGCATTACCAGGATACAAACCAGCTATACCAATGGTTTACTCAGGTATATACCCAGTTGATGGAGCTAAGTATGAAGAATTAAAAGAGGCATTAGAAAAGCTTCAAATAAATGATGCTGCATTATCATTTGAACCGGAAACATCAGTAGCTTTAGGATTTGGATTTAGATGTGGATTCTTAGGATTATTACACATGGAAATAATTCAAGAGAGAGTTGAAAGAGAATTTAACTTAGATATAATTACAACTGCACCATCAGTTATATACAAAGTAACTAAGACAAATGGAGAATCTTTTGATTTAACAAACCCAACAAATCTTCCTCCAATGACAGAGATTGCATACATGGAAGAGCCTGTTGTTAAGGCTTCAATTATAACTCCAACTGATTATACTGGAGCTGTAATGGAATTATGCCAAGATAGAAGAGGTAAATTCATAGATATGCAATACTTAGAGGAAACAAGAGTTGTTATACATTATGAAATTCCATTAAATGAAATAGTATATGACTTCTTCGATACTCTTAAATCAAAAACAAGAGGATATGCTTCATTAGATTATGAATTAAAAGGATATGAGCAATCAAAACTTGTTAAGTTAGATATTTTATTAAATGGAGACAATGTAGATGCTTTATCTATGATAGTTCCAGAAGTTAAGGCTTATCAAAGAGGTAGAGCTATAGCTGAAAAACTTAAAGAAATAATTCCAAGACACATGTTTGAAGTTCCAATTCAAGCAGCTGTAGGTTCAAAAATCATAGCTAGAGAAACTGTTAAAGCTATGAGAAAAGACGTATTAGCTAAGTGTTATGGTGGAGATATTTCAAGAAAGAAAAAACTTCTTGAAAAACAAAAAGAAGGTAAGAAGAGAATGAGACAATTAGGAACAGTTGAAGTTCCTCAAGAAGCATTCATGTCAGTTTTAAAAGTTGACTAATTAATTTCTTTATATAGAGGCAATGATGAATAGTATTAAGTATTCATCATTGCCTTTTATCTTTAAAGTATTAATAACAGTAATTAAATTTTTGATTATTCTTAAAAATTTTTGTGAATTCTTTTTTTCGGTATACACAAACATTTTAATAGCTCTTAATAAAAGATATTTATAAGTATGGGGATTTATTTAATTTTAAAAATTTAATATATATAATTTGCAAAGTAGTTAATCTTTTATTACTAGCTTATTTTTAGATACATTTAATTTAAATTTCTAAAATAAATATTTTTTATTTAGTCATTAAAAGGAAATCTCTTCAATATATTTATAGTAAATTAATAAAAATTATGTAGAGGAGAGGTATTATTATGTTAGATGCTAATAAAAGAGATGTTAAAATTAAGTGCAGAAAATTTAGAAATAATGGTAAGGCAACTGGTGTTATAAATAGAAAAAATGGAGATAATATTTCTATTAGTATTAAAATTTCTGACTTAGATAAGTTTTTAGCTAAGCATGGAGATCATAGTGATTTAGAGATAAATTTAGAAGGTGAAGTAATAAACACTTCAATTATAGAAGTTCAAAGAGATTTATTAGTTCACAATGCTATAAATATAAATTTAAGAGAGATATAAAGCTAAAAATTTTTTGAGTAAACTTATTTATATGGCAATATTAATCTTAAATCTTAAAATTTTAGTTTTATTTAAAGGTAGATATTTAATTTTGTGAAAGAATCATATAAAAGTCGTGGGTTTATTCACTCATGACTTTTTTTATTGTAATATGAAAGAAAGACTCATAACTAATAATTTGTATTTAACTACAAAATTTATATCATATTAGTTAAAAAGTTTATTTATTTTACATGGAGGTAAGTAACTATGGACAAAATTTCTTTATATATACACATTCCTTTTTGTGCTCAAAAGTGCCTTTATTGTGATTTTCCTTCCTTTGCTAGGAAAGATCATTTAAGAAAGGCTTACATAGAAGCTTTAAATAAGGAAATAATAAGTTTAAGAGAGAAACATAATAATCTAGAAATAAACACTATATTTATTGGAGGAGGAACACCAAGTGTTTTAGAGTCTGATGAGTTAGAATGTTTATTAAAAGAAGTGGCTAAACTTAATATGGCGAAAGATATAGAGTACTCTATGGAGTGTAATCCAGGAAACTTAACAGAAGAAAAGCTAGAAGTCATGAAAAAGTATGGTGTAAATAGAATAAGCATGGGGCTTCAAGCTAAGCAGGATAATCTTCTTAAAGGACTAGGAAGAATACATAATTATAAAACCTTTAAAGAAAATTTTTTATTAGCAAAAAAGGTTGGCTTTAATAACATAAATGTTGATTTAATGTTTGGATTACCAAATCAAAGATTAAATGAATGGGAAGAGACTTTAAGAGAGATAATATCTTTAGAGCCAGCACATATATCAGCATATAGTCTAATTATAGAAGAAGGAACTGCTTTTTATAATTTATATGAAAATGATAAGTTAAAGTTACCAACAGAAGAAGAAGAGAGAAAAATGTACCATCTAGCAAAGAAAATTTTAGAAGAAAATGGATTTAATCAATATGAGATTTCTAATTATGCTAAAGAAGGAAAAGAATGTAGACATAATTTAGCATATTGGAATATGGATAATTGGATAGGAGTAGGGTCAGCATCAGCTTCTTATATGGATGGAAAAAGAATTAAAAACATAAGTAGTGTTGAGGAATATATAAATTCTATCAATGAAAAGGGAGAAGCCATAGAAGAAATAATAAATAATTCAAAAAATGATAATATGGAAGAATTTATGTTTATGGGACTTAGAAAAATTAATGGAATAGATGAAAATGAATTTAAAAATAGATTTAGCATGAATATAAATAATGTTTATGGAGAAATAATAAATAAGTATATAGATGAAGGACTTTTAATAAGGGAGTCAGGAAGAATATTTCTAAGTGAAAAAGGTATAGAAATATCAAATATAATAATGGCTGATTTTCTATTATAAAATTTAGAATAGGTTATGGTGTAAATTGAAGAAAATAAAAGAAAAAAAGAGATATTGAAGAATAAATAAGGTAAAATTCAAAAAAATCATTTGAAATGATAAAAAATGGAATTGACAAAAAACTTAGTAGGTAATATATTAATAGTGTACTAGTTAGCACTCGTTAATAATGAGTGCTAATAAAGAGGTGAGATTAGTGATAGATGATAGAAAGCTTCAAATATTAAGAGCTATAATTCAAGACTATATATCAACTGGAGAGCCTGTTGGTTCAAGAACTATCGCTAAAAAATATAATCTTGGAGTAAGTTCAGCTACTATAAGAAATGAAATGGCTGACTTAGAGGATATGGGATTTTTAGAACAGCCTCATACTTCGGCAGGAAGAATTCCATCAAGCAGAGGATATAGATTATATGTTGATAGGATGATTGAATTCGAAAGATTATCCTCTGAAGAGGAAGGTCTTATTAGAAATTCAATAATAGATGGTACCTTGTACGAAGTTGATAAAATAATCAAACAAACTAGTGCTCTTCTATCGGAACTTACTAAAATGACTTGTATAGTAAAGGCACCTTCAGTACATAAGAGCTTTGTAAAATCAATTCAGCTTTTAAAAGTTGATGATGTAAGTATTTTATGTGTTTTAGTAACTGATAATGGTGTAATAAGAAATACGGTGATAAAAGTAAAGAGTGTTCCTATATCTGAAGAACTTATTAAAATTAGTAAGATAATAACAGAAAGGCTTAAAAACCTTACTATTGAACAAATAAACTTAGAGGTTATTAGTAATCTCAATAGAGCTTTAAATGGATATGAAGATATAGTAAATGCAGTTTTACCTGCTCTTTATGAGAGCTTAAAAGGTGATGAAACTTCTGAGGTATTCTTAGAAGGAACAATTAATATATTCAATTATCCTGAATATAATAATATTCATAAGGCAAAAGAGATTTTAGAGCTTTTACATGATAAAAAAAGTATTTCAGAACTTATAAGTGATAGTGATGATATGACTGTAAAAATAGGTGATGAAATATTTGTACCAGAAGCAAAGGAATGTTCCATAATATCAGCGGGATATCATGTAGGAGATAGATCTTTAGGTACAATAGCTTTAATAGGTCCTAGAAGAATAAATTATTCTAAAGTCTTATCAATCATGACTGAAGTTATGAAAGAGTTAAATGAAACTTTAAAGAATAAGTAAGTAAAAAAAGAGAAGAGGTGTGGCTGCTTTATGGTGGATAATAAAGATTTTAACGAAGAGTTAAAGGAAAATATCCAAGAAGAATTAGATAACGAAACAAAATCTGAAAATCCTAATATTGATGAAGAGGTAGAAGAAGTTTCAGAAGATATTAAGGCTGATGAAAAAGTTATTGATTTTGAAGAATTAAAGGCTTTAAAGGAAGAAAATACTATGTTTAAAAGTAAAACAAAGAAATTAGAAAATGAATTAGAGGCCTTAAAAGATAGATTATTAAGAATATCTGCAGAGTATGAAAATTACAGAAAAAGAACAGATAAAGAAAAAGAAAGAATATATACTGATGCATGTGAAGATGTTTTAATCAAAATGCTTCCAGTATTAGATAACTTAGAAAGAGCCTTAGCTGTAGATGGAACTGTTGAAGATCTTAAAAAAGGTGTTGAAATGACAGTAAGACAATTTGAAGATGCTTTAGAAAAACTTCAAGTTGAAGAAATATCTACAGAAAATGGTTTTGATCCAGAATTACATCAAGCAATGATGGTTGTGGAACAAGAAGGCTCAGAGCCAAATCAAGTAGCTCAAGTATTCCAAAAAGGATACAAGAGAGGGGATAAGGTTATCAGACATTCAATGGTAACTGTAACTAAATAATTTAATTAGCATTTAACAGATTTAAATTATAGATATTGTTAGAGGAGGAATTAACAATGAGTAAAATAATCGGTATAGATTTAGGAACAACAAATTCATGCGTAGCTGTTATGGAAGGTGGAGAACCAGTAGTTATCACTAACTCAGAAGGTGCTAGAACAACTCCATCAGTAGTTTCATTCCAAGCAAACGGAGAAAGATTAGTAGGTCAAGTTGCTAAAAGACAAGCAATAACAAATCCTGATAAAACAATAATGTCAATCAAAAGACACATGGGAACTGACTATAAAGTTAATATAGATGGAAAAGATTATACACCACAAGAAATATCAGCAATGATACTTCAAAAATTAAAAGCAGATGCAGAAGCTTACTTAGGAGAAAAAGTAACAGAAGCTGTTATCACAGTTCCAGCTTACTTCAATGATGCTGAAAGACAAGCAACTAAGGATGCTGGTAGAATCGCTGGTTTAGATGTTAAGAGAATAATAAATGAACCAACAGCTGCATCATTAGCTTATGGATTAGATAAAATGGATAGTGCTCACAAAATCTTAGTATATGACCTAGGTGGTGGTACTTTCGACGTATCTATCTTAGACTTAGGAGATGGAGTATTTGAAGTTGTATCAACAAACGGAGATGCTAGATTAGGTGGAGATGACTTCGACCAAAGAATTATAGATTATATAGCAGAAGACTTTAAAGCTCAAAATGGAATTGATTTAAGACAAGATAAAATGGCTCTTCAAAGATTAAAAGAAGCTGCTGAAAAAGCTAAAATTGAGTTATCATCATCAACTCAAACATTAATCAACTTACCATTTATAACTGCTGATGCAACTGGTCCAAAACACATAGATATAACATTAACAAGAGCTAAATTCAATGAATTAACTCATGACTTAGTTGAAAGAACAATCAACATAATGAAAGAAGCCTTAAAATCAGGAAATGTTTCATTAAATGATATAGATAAAGTAATCTTAGTTGGTGGATCAACAAGAATACCAGCAGTTCAAGAAGCTGTTAAAAACTTCACTGGAAAAGAACCTTCAAAAGGAGTTAACCCAGATGAGTGCGTAGCAATGGGTGCTGCTATCCAAGCTGGTGTATTAACTGGTGATGTTAAAGACGTATTATTATTAGATGTTACTCCATTAACATTAGGAATCGAAACTTTAGGAGGAGTTGCAACTCCATTAATCGAAAGAAATACAACTATCCCTGCAAGAAAGAGTCAAATATTCTCAACTGCAGCAGATAACCAAACTTCAGTTGAAATTCACGTAGTACAAGGTGAAAGACAAATGGCAGCTGATAACAAAACTTTAGGTAGATTTACTCTATCAGGAATTGCTCCAGCTCCAAGAGGAATCCCTCAAATAGAAGTTGCTTTCGATATAGATGCTAACGGTATAGTTAAAGTTTCAGCAACTGATAAAGCTACTGGAAAAGAAGCTAACATTACAATCACAGCTTCAACTAACTTAAGCGATGCTGAAATAGATAAGGCTGTAAAAGAAGCAGAACAATTTGCTGAAGAAGATAAGAAGAGAAAAGAAGCTATAGAAGTTAAAAACAATGCTGAGCAAACTGTTTACCAAACAGAAAAAACTTTAAATGAACTTGGCGATAAAGTTTCAGCTGAAGAAAAATCAGAGATAGAAGCTAAAATCGAAGAAGTTAAAAAAGTTAAAGATGGTGACGATATAGAAGCTATCAAGAAAGCTATGGAAGATTTAACTCAAGCATTCTACAAAGTATCAGAAAAATTATACCAACAAAATGGTGGAGCACAAGGTCAAGGATTCGATCCAAACAACATGGGTGGATCTAATGCTGGAGCAGGTGCTGCAAATAGCAACGATGACAATGTTGTAGATGCTGATTTCGAAGTTCAAGATGATAAATAATAATTAAAACTATCACAAGACTTAAAGCTTTGATATAATATAAAAGAATTAATAGAGGGAAGGCTCAATAGTCTTCCCTTTTTATAAGTAAACTTATAGGTGGTGAATAACAGTGGCTAAAAGAGATTACTATGAAGTGCTTGGACTTCAAAAGGGTGCTTCAGATGATGAGATAAAAAGAGCTTTTAGAAAAATGGCTATGAAATATCACCCGGATAGAAATCCTGGAGATAAGGAAGCGGAAGAAAACTTTAAAGAAGTAAATGAAGCGTATGATGTTTTAAAAGACCCTGATAAAAAAGCTAAATATGATCAATTTGGTCATGCTGCTTTCGATGGAAGCGGTGGCTTTGGTGGTGGCGGATTTGGTGGCTTTGATGCTGGTGGATTCGACTTCTCAGAAATGGGTGGCTTTGGAGATATTTTTGAATCATTCTTTGGTGGAGGATTTGGTGGCGGATCATCTAGAAGAAGAAATGCTCCACAAAGAGGTGCTGATTTAGAATATAGATTAAATATAACATTTGAAGAAGCTGTATTTGGATGTGAAAAAGAAATATCTATAACTAGAACTGAAAATTGTGAAACTTGTCATGGTACAGGTGCTAAAGCAGGTACATCTCCTAAGACTTGTCCAAAATGTAATGGTTCAGGTCAAATAAGAGTTCAAAGACAAACTCCTTTAGGAAGCTTTGTATCTACAACAACTTGTGATCAATGTGGTGGAACAGGTAAAGTGATTGAAGATCCATGTCCAGATTGTAAGGGAAAAGGAACTGTTAGAAAGAATAGAAAGATAACAGTTAAGATACCAGCAGGTGTAGATACTGGAAACATAATACCTTTAAGAGGACAAGGTGAGCAAGGTGCTAATAATGGTCCTGCAGGAGATTTATATATAAGAGTAAATGTTGCTCCATCTAAGATATTTAGAAGAGAAGGTTCAGATATTTACTATGATTACAAGATAAGTATGGCTAAGGCTGCATTAGGAGCAGAAATAACTGTTCCAACTGTAGATGGAAATGTTAAATATAAGGTTCCAGCAGGTACTCAACCAGGAACTAAGTTTAGATTAAAAGGAAAAGGTGTTCCTTACGTTAATGGTGGAGGAAGAGGAAACCAATACGTTCATATGGTAGTAGAGGTTCCAAAGCATCTAAATAAAGAGCAAGAAGAAGCATTAAAAGCCTTTATGAAGGCATCTGGGGAATCAGTTGATGATATAGATGAAAAAGATGAAGGATTCTTCTCAAAATTTAAAAAGAAAAAATAGTAAATTTAAAATACTCTAGTTAGAAATGACTAGGGTATTTTTTTGTTTATATAAATTTAAAAAAAGTAAATGATTTACAAGTAGATGTATTAGTGATATAATACACTTAAGGTTAGTGTATTAATGAAGTGATACATGAATACAAAAATATATTAACATAAATCTAGGGGTGATTAAATGATAGAAGTGGTTGGTGTTAAAAAGAAGTTTAGAAGAAAAAAAGTTTTAGAGAATATTACTTTTAATGTAAAGAAGGGAGAAATAACTGCTTTACTAGGGTTAAATGGAGTGGGAAAGTCTACTCTTTTAAAGATAATTATGGGCCTTGTTAAGCAAGATAAGGGGGAAGTGCTTTTTAATGGAGAAAAGCTAAATTATAAGACATATGAAAATATTGCATTTGTACCTGATGTTTTAAATACTTATGGTGACATGAAAATAAAAGATGCCTTTGAATATATGAGTATGATGTATGAAAAGTGGGATATGGATAAAGCTTATGAAATGCTAAAAGATTTTAAATTAACTGATGACTTAAAAATAAATAAACTTTCTAAGGGGAATATAGCAAGGGTAAAACTTATACTAGGTTTTGCTAGACACCCAGAATATTTACTTTTAGATGAACCTTTTTCAGGTATAGATATTTTTACAAGAGAGAAGTTTATAGAATCTTTAATTGGCTATATGGATAATAATATTGGAATTTTACTAACAACTCATGAATTAAAAGAGGTTGAAAATATAGTTGATAAAGTTGTCTTTTTAAGTGATGGAAATATTAAAATAGAATTTTATGTTGAAGATGTAAGAGAAAATGAAGGATTGTCAATGGTAGAGAAAATAAGGGAGGTATATGAAGGTGAGTAAGGGGAATTTTAAAAAGTTAAGTTATCTTTTAAATTTACAGATATTAAGAGATTTAAAAATAACAATAGGATCAGCTGTTGGAATTATGCTTTTAAACATTGCCTATTTTAGTTATAGTTTAAGTGATGAATTAAAGATTTATTTAGAAAAAACAGAGAATATAGGTGCTATTCAAATGTTTTCCCCTATAGGTTCTTTTAGTAGTTTTTCTAATCGTGGAAAGGATATGCTATTAACGCTTTTAATACTAGGATGCTTTTGTTTATATTGTTGGTATCTATGGCTTGGTGAGTTTAAAGGAGAAAATAAAAGTGCATATACTCTTTTAACATTGCCATTTCCTAAAAAGTTTATTATTATATACAAGTTTTTATCAGCGTGTTTTTATTATTTTTCTTTAGTTTTCTTTCAAATAGTAGCATTACTTATAAATTATATAATATTTAATATTATGGTTCCAACTGATGCTATAGTAAAAGAAAGTTTAATTACTATATTATCTAGTTCAATAAGTAATTTTTATGGATTGATTCCAGTTAGTTTTGTTAATTTAATAACTAATGGCTTATTTTTTATAGCAATGATATTATTAACTTTTTTATTTGCAATATTAGAGAGAAGTTTTGGAGTAAAGGGTGGAATATTAGGGGTAATATTAGGATGTTCTTTTCTTTTCTTAGTTTTAATCTTCCCAGGAAAGATGGATTTTTATATGTTCGAAAGATTTATTTGGTTTGTTTTCATATCAATCTTATATAATTTGTTCGGATGGTTTTATTCTAAGTATTTACTTGAAAAAAAGGTTCATGTGTAAGGAGGATTAGAAATTATGAAAAAAAGAGTACCTTTGGTGTTAACAATAATATTTTTAAGTGCATTTATAATTTTTTCTGGAATATTTATTTACATTAATTGTTCGCCAATAAAGTTTAAAGACATATATGGAAGTAGAAGTGAACTTGGAGATGTTGACTTAGTTTTTTATAAAGATAGAGATATTTTTGAAGAAGAAGTAACTGTTGAAGCTGAAACAGTTAGTAGAAGAAATGTTATTAATGAGAGGCGTTTTGATGGTATTGACGTACTTAAAGATAAGAAGTTTTTTAGAGGAATTTATCCAACAAGAAATACTTTCTTTGAGGATGACGATGTAATGGTTGATGTTACTAATATATACGGTAATGGTATTCAAAAGCTTGAAGTCAGATTTAAGGATAAAAAAACTAACACTTATGAAACTTTTAAGGTTAAAGTAGATGAATATATTAGAAATAATAATATAGATAAAGTCACTTATAAAGATGGAAAAATAAATATATTATTTTCAATGAATTACGAGGAAAATAATATAGTATTTGGGGAAATAAATTTATCTGATAAAAAATTTAATATAGTTGATATAATAAATTTAGATGAAGAATTGCACTTAAATGAAGAATTTTCTCATATAAATTCAATACCTCAAGAGTTTGGAACTTTATTAAATGCTGAAGAAGATACAGTATATTATAAATTAAACGAACTTGATAAGACCGATAAGAGGGGAATATATAGTGATGAGAGCATTATTGAATTAAATGTAAATACTAAAGAAATAAAAAGATATAATCCTGATGATAAAATAAGAGATGAAATAAAGGAATCTTCCTTTGATCCAAATGGAAAAGGTGGTACAATGTTTGAGGCTTATGATGAAATATATATTACCCAGACCTCAGATGAGAAGACTTCAGTATTAGTGTTTGACACTAAAACAAAAGAGTTTAAATTTTATAAAGATATTGTAGAAAATGAAAGATTAAAGAGATATGGGGTAGAAGTTAGAGATTTAGGTAAATTTATAATTGTAGGAAATAAAGTTATAGCTAATTTTGTTAATGTTAGAGATGATGGTTTTGTAAGTGGAGCTTATTTATCAGTTATAGATGTACCTAGTAAAAATCCAGTTTATATAGGTGAGTTAGAATGTGGATATTTAAGTGACATTAAGATAACAGGAGGTAAATAAAATGTTTTTTGAAGTAAACGATAGAGAACCAATTTATCTCCAAATAATAAGACATATAAAACAATCTTTAGTTATTGGAAATTTAAAGCCAGGGGATCATATACCATCAAGGAGGGAGCTTGCAGAAATGTTAAAAGTAAATCCTAATACGGTTCAAAGAGCATATAGAGATATGGAGACTATGGGACTTATAGAAACAATAAGAAATAAACCAAGTACTATAACAGAAGATGAAGAAATATTAAAAAATATAAGAAAAGAGCTTGTAGAGGATGCATTAGATGGATTTATAGAAAGTATGAAAGCTATAAAGTTAACTAAGGAAGAAGTTTTAGAAATTATTAAAGAGAGATATTAAATATTTATATAGGTTAATAAGATTAAGTTTAAAGGTTATGTCAATAATAGACTATAGCCTTTATTTTTTTTATGTGTGATAATAAAAATAATGATAAAGAGAGTTTATCTTAGAAATTTTAATAGAGCATATGAAACATAATAATGCTTATAAGCTAGACAGATACTACACTAAAGTGTAAAATAAATTATTAGTCAAAGTAGCATAAGAAAGGATTGATACATAAATGGAAGGAACTTGGATTGAAGTTAGAGTAATAACTAAAAGTGAGGCATTAGAGCCTATATCAGGAATATTTTACGGATTAGACTGTAAGGGTGTTGCCATAGAGGATCCAAATGATATATTAGGAAGAGAACAAGGACCTTTAACTTGGGATTTTGCAGATATAAACATATTAGAACATAAGGGGAAGGTTGCCGTTGTTAAAGGTTATTTCTCAGAAGAGGATAACATTGATGACGTAATAGCTTATGTTAAGGAAAGAGTAGAAGAGTTAAAAGAGTCAGGATTAGATGTTGGTGAAGGAACAGTTGAAGCAGAAAAAATGTTTGAAGAAGACTGGGCTAATAACTGGAAGAAATACTATAAGCCAATAAAGATTGGAGAAAAAATAGTTATAAAACCAATATGGGAAGAGTATGAGCCTACTGGAGAAGAAATGGTAGTAGAATTAGACCCAGGTATGGCTTTTGGTACTGGTGACCATGAAACTACAAGAATGTGTGTTCAAGCTTTAGATAAATATGTTAAGGCTGATACTACTGTATTTGATATTGGAACAGGTTCAGGAATACTTGCTCTAGTTGCTTCTAAACTTGGTGCAAAACATGTTGTAGGAGTTGACTTAGACCCAGTTGCTGTAGATTCAGCTAAGGAAAATATATCATTTAACAATGTTGACAACATAGAAGTATTATACGGAAATCTTTTAGATGTTGTAGATGGAAAAGCTGATATAGTTGTTGCAAATATAATAGCTGAAATAATCTGCATACTAGTTGATGATGTTAAAAAAGCATTAAATAAAGATGGAATTTTCATAACTTCAGGTATAATACATGAGAGAAGACAAATGGTTATAGATAAATTAGAACAAGAAGGTTTTGAAGTTATGGAAGTTAACAAAGATGGAGAATGGAACTGTATTGTTGCTAAGTTAAAATAATTTAGTAAGGGAGTATAAAATTATGCATAAGTTTTTTACACCAGCGCATATGTTTTCAGACACTCATGCAAAAATAACAGGGGAAGATGTAAAACATATTTATAAGGTTTTAAGGGTAAAACCAGGTGAGAAGGTTGTTGTAAATAACCTTGAAAGTGAAGAGTTTTTAGGTGAGGTAGAAGAGGTTAATAAACAAGAGGTTTCTATCAAAATCTTAGAGAAGCTTGATGTAAACAATGAGAGTAATTTAAATATTACTTTATTTCAAGGAATGCCAAAGGCTGCAAAAATGGATTTAATAGTTCAAAAATGTGTAGAACTTGGTGTTTCAGAAATAATTCCAACAATCACTGATAGAGTAGACGTTAAATTAAAAGGTGAATTTAAAAAATTAGATAGATTAAATAAAATCGCTTTAGAGGCATGTAAACAAAGTAAAAGAACGGTAATACCACAAGTATTAGAACCGATGGACTTTAAAGGGGTTTTAGAAAAGATAGATGAATTAGACCTTATGGTTATTCCTTATGAAAATGCTACAGGATACGGAATAAGAGCTATGGTTAACTCTATAGAGAATAAAGATAGTATAAAAAATGTTGGAATAATGGTTGGGCCAGAAGGCGGATTTGAAGAAAGTGAAATAGAAGCCCTAAAAGAAAAAGGAGCTCATATTGTAACTTTAGGACCAAGAATTTTAAGAACAGAGACAGCAGGATTTACCTGTATTTCTCTTATTCAGTATGAGCTTGGTGATTTAGGAGGAAATATTTAATGAAAGTTGCATTTGCTACACTAGGGTGTAGAGTTAATACATATGAATCAGAAGCAATGACTGAAAAATTTGTTAGGGAAGGCTATGAAGTTGTAGATTTTAATGAAATGGCAGATGTGTATGTAGTTAATACTTGTAGCGTAACTAACATGGGAGATAAGAAATCAAGACAAATAATAGGAAGAGCTAGAAGACAAAATCCAGAGGCTATTATAGCTGTAGTTGGATGTTATGCTCAAATAGCACCTACAGAGGTTTCAGGAATTGAAGGAGTAGATGTAGTTTTAGGTTCAAGAAATAAAGGTGAAATAGTTTATTATGTAAATAAGGCTAGAGATGAAGGCAAGCAACAAGTTAAGGTTGGCGCTGTTTTAAAGAATAAAGTTTTTGAAGACTTAAAAATTGAAGAGTATAATAATAAAACAAGAGCTTTCTTAAAAATACAAGATGGATGTAATAGATTCTGTGCTTATTGCTTAATTCCATATACTAGAGGTTCTGTTTGTTCAAAGGACCCTAATAAGGTTTTAGATGAAATAAGAAGTTTAGCAGAGCATGGATTTAAAGAAATAATACTATCAGGAATTCATACAGCATCTTATGGTGTTGATTTAGATGAAAAAGTAACACTAGTTGATTTACTAGAAGAGATAGAAAAAATTGATGGAATAGAAAGAGTTAGAATAGGCTCAATAGATCCTACATTCTTTACAGAGGATGTGGTAAGAAGAATATTAGCTCTTAAGAAACTATGTCCTCATTTCCACTTATCACTTCAAAGTGGATGTGATGCCACTTTAAAAAGAATGAATAGAAGATACACTGCTAAAGAGTATGAAGATATAGTAAATCTTTTAAGAGATAAAATAGAAGATGTTTCTATAACAACAGACGTAATTGTTGGTTTCCCTGGAGAAACTGATGAAGAGTTTAAAGAGACTTATGAATTCTTAAAGAGAATAGCTCTTTCAAAAACTCACATATTCAAATATAGTCCTAGAAAAGGTACTAGAGCAGAGAATATGGAAAATCAAGTTGATGGAAATAAGAAAGACGAAAGAAGTAAAAAACTTATTGAATTAAATAGAATTAATGAAAAAGCCTTTGCTGAAAAATATATAGGTGAAGTTATTGATGTTTTATTTGAAGAAGAAGTTGAATTAGGAAGTGGAGTTTACACTGGATATACAAGAAATTATATAAAGGTAAATGCCAAGGCTGATTGCAACGTTTCAGGTAAAATATTAAATGTAAAGATTAATTCTTTTGAGGGAGAAGTAGCAGAGGGCGAAATAGTATTATAAAAAGAAGATTTTTACATTGAAAATGAGTTATAATAGATAATAGATTCATTGCTTAGGAGGTGAAAATCATGTCAGATTGTATTTTTTGCAAAATTGTAGCTGGAGAAATTCCAAGCAAAAAGATTTATGAAGATGATAAAGTTTTAGCTTTTCATGATATAAGTCCAGAAGCACCAGTACATTTTTTAGTTATTCCTAAAGAACACATAGCTAGTTTAAATGAAGTTAATGAAGAAAATGCAGAAGTATTTGCACATATTTTTAAGACTATTAATAAACTAGTAAAGGAACAAGGAATTGCAGAGGATGGATACAGAGTTATCACTAATTGCGGAGAGCAAGGAGGGCAAACAGTAGGACATATCCATTTCCACGTTCTTGGAGGAAGAAATTTAAATTGGCCACCAGGCTAAAATTTAGATTTAACTTCTTGACATTAAAGAAAACTATGTTGTATAATATAGCGTGTGTTATTTAGCCCATGGCTGTGAATTACATTAATAATTTACGCTAGCGGAGGGAGGGATAAAGAATGTCAGAAATCAGAGTAAAAGAAAACGAATCATTAGAGCAAGCATTAAGAAGATTTAAGAGACAATGCGCTAGAGCTGGAGTTCTTTCAGAAGTAAGAAAAAGAGAACACTACGAAAAGCCAAGCGTAAAGAGAAAGAAAAAATCAGAAGCTGCAAGAAAGAGAAAATTCAAATAGTTTTTGGTTTAAATTTATAGAATAATTTCTTTTGAAAGAAGGTATACAAATGCCAACTATTAAAGAAAGACTTCAAGAAGACTGGAAGCAGGCTTTAAAGGCTAAGGATAAGTTCAAGGCTGGAGTTTTAAGTACTGCTAAGTCAGCAATACTTTTAGTCGAAAAGACTGACGGTGTTAAGCTTGAGGATGAACAGGTTATAGAAATATTAGCAAGAGAAATCAAGCAAAGAAGAGAAGCTGCGCTTGAATTCGAAAAGGGAAATAGACAGGATCTAGTTGATCAAAACAATAGTGAGATTGCAATCTTGTTAGATTACCTTCCTCAGCAGTTAAGTGAAGAAGAAATAAAAGATATCATAAAGCAAGCAGCTGAAGAAGTGGGCGCAAATAGCATGAAAGACATGGGAAAAGTTATGTCAAAGGTTAGACCGCAAACAGTTGGTAGAGCTGATGGTAAACTTGTAAGTCAATTAGTTAAAGAATATTTAAATAAGTAAGAGAGTTCATTAGAACTCTCTTTTATTTTTATAATTTTAAAAAGATATTTTATTAATAGTTAGAAGTTTTTAAAGAAAATTTTTTGAATTGTTTTAAAAGGCATATACATAGCTAAAAGGGCTATGTATATGCCTTTTTATATTGCTTAGTTTTTTTATGTAAGAATAAAAAAATATAAATTTTCATAGATTTAGTATGAAAATATTTTATGGGAGGTATAGTTGTGGGTGATAAATTAAGACAAGTCACTAATAGAATTGCAGAGGAATTAGATTTACCTAAGGAGATAATAAATGGTGAGCCTAAAATAGTTGTACACGGAAAAAGTGAAATTATTATAGAAAATCATAAGGGTATAGAGGTTTTTAAGGAAAATGAAATTAAAATAAATAGCAATCTAGGTGTTATTATAATCGAAGGAACAAATTTAGAGATAAGATTTATAGGTACTGAAACTATTGCTTTAACAGGAAGACTTAAGAATTTAAGTTTTGAGGAGGCATAAGATGAATTTGGAGTTTTTAAAAAAGGGACAAGTAAAGGTTGAAATAAAAACTTTTGATATAAATAAACTTTTAAATGTTTTATGGAGAAATGGTATAAATGTTGAAAATGTAAGGAAAATAGATGTAGTAACTTTAACTTTAAATGTGGATTATTCTGATTATGGAAAATTAAAAACCTATGTTAAAAGACTTAATGGAAAGGTGAAAATAATATCATCAAAGGGAATGATATTTTTCTTATCTAGAGCTAAAAAGTCTATAAGCATATTTGTAGGAGTTTTAATATTTTTAGTAGGCTTATATATCTATTCTGGTTTTATATGGAGAATAGATATAGAGACAAAGAAAAATATAGCGCCTTTTGAGATAAGAACCATGTTAAATGATTTTGATATTAAACCAGGAGTTAAGAAAAGTAGTGTAAATGTTTATGGATTAGAAAGAAAATTAGAAAATGGACATGGAGACATAATGTGGGTAAATGCTCGTATAGAGGGTGGAACTTTAAAAATAAAGGTTGAGGAAAAGGTTAGTCCAAAAATAAAAGAAGAAAATGAAAATAAAGAGTTTAAGAATATAGTTGCATCTATGGATGGGGAAATAAAGAGAATATACACAACTTCAGGTACAGCTGTTGTAAAGGAAGGAGATGTGGTTAAAAAGGGAGATATTTTAATAATACCACAGCAAGGAATAGAAGGCGGTGAATATGAAGTTGATGCTGAAGGAGAAGTTACTGCGAATACTTTTTATGAAAAGACTATAGAATTGCAAGTTCAGGGTAAAAAAGAGGAGAGAACAGGAGAGGTAGACAGTGATATTTACTTAGAAATAATGGGAAAGAAAATTTATCTAAAAAAGCCTACTAAAGAGTTTGATAAGTATGATAAAATAGAAAGTACAGGAAAGTTTATAAATAGAAACTTATACTATGAGAAAATAGATAAAGACATAGTTGATGATAAGGAAACCATAATAAATAAAGCTGTTGAGTTAATGAAAAACTCAATAAACAAAGAGATAAGCAAGCAATCAAAAATAGTTGATAATATAATTACAACTGAGGATTTAGGGGAAGGGAAGATTAGATTAAAGGTTCTTTTCGTAGTAGAACAAAATATAGCTTTAAGTTACTAGATAAATTAGGACCTAATGAGGAGAAGATGAGTAATTATGGGGAAATTAAAGGAAAAAACATTTGATATATTTAAAGATTACAAAAAAATAATCTTATATATAATAACCTTTATAGTTTTATACTGTACTTTGATGACTGGTATAATAACAAGAAAGTATGATTTAAAGGTAGGAGATATACCTAAGTCAGACATTAAGGCACATAGAGAAATTATTGATGAATCAGCTACTGAAGCAAGAAAAAAAGAAGCTGAAGAAAAGGTTGATAAACAATATTCTCTAAGGACAGATGTTCAGAAGCAAAGTGAAGAAAAGATAAAGGGTTTCTTTTCTTCAGTTGAAAAAGTTTTAGCTCAAGATAAGCCAGAAGAAGAAAAGGCTAAGCTTATTCCTAGAACACCATTTAAAATAACAGATGCACAGGCAAATAAAATTGCCTCAATGAATGAGCAAAGTACTAAGAAATTAGAAAGCGTATGCATAGATGGTCTAAATAAGGCATATGAGGCTCCAATTGAAGATGGAAATGAGCAAGACTTAAAGGAAGCTAAAAAAGAATATACAGATTTTATATCTTCAAGTGATTTAAGTGATTCAGAGAAGGCTATTGCATTAAATTTTGTTAATGTAGTAGAACCAAATTTTTTCTATGATAAAGAAAAAACTGATGAATTGATAAAAGAAACCTTAAAGCAAGTTCCACCAGTTATGATAAAGAAAAATCAAATAGTAGTAAGTGAAGGTGAGCCAGTTACAGCGCACCAATTAGAACTTTTAGGAACTTTAGGCTTATTAAGCGATTCAGCTTCAGCGCTATATATTTATATTGCTCTAGGGGTTTTAGTAATAATAGTTATGTATCTTCAATATGGATACATACATAAATATTATCCAGCTATAAATAAAGAGTTTTCCAAAATAGTTATGATAAGCATATTAAATGTATTTCCAGTAATACTAGCTAGACTTTTTGGTATGATGTCAAATTATATAATACCACTGGCGTGTATGCCTATGCTTATAACGCTTCTACTAAATTATAAAATATCACTAGTATTTAGTATGTTAAATGTAATTTTAATAGGAGGGGCAGTAGGATTTAATCCTAATATAATAATCCTTGCTATTTTAAATGTTGTTTTAGGAGGAACATTGCTTAGAAAAATGCAACAGAGAAATGATATATTATATTCTTCAATAACCGTTGCAGTTTTAAGTTCAATATTAACTTTTAGTGTTGGTACTCTAACAACTAATAACTTTATGGAAATACTTGCAGATAGTACATTTGCAGCGGCAGGAGCCATACTTTCTGGGATACTTACAATAGGTGTTTTACCATTTTTTGAGTCAACATTTGATATAGTAACTAATGCTAAATTATTAGAATTATCTAATCCTAATAATCCATTACTTAAAAAATTACTAATGGAGGCTCCAGGAACATATCATCATAGTATTTTAGTAGCAAACTTAGCAGAGTTAGCTGCTGAGCAAGTAGGAGGAAATCCACTATTAGCTAGGATAGGAGCTTATTATCATGATGTGGGTAAAACTAAGAGACCATATTTCTTTAGAGAAAATCAGTTTGGAAAGAAAAATCCACATGATAGGTTAAAACCAGAAGTAAGTAGTAAAATAATAATATCTCACGTTAAAGATGGATCAGAATTAGCCAAGGAATATAATTTACCTAAGACTATACATGATTTTATAGTTACCCATCATGGAGAAACTTTAGTTAAATATTTTTATTTAACAGTAAAAAATAACTCTGAAAATCCAGATGAGGTTAAGGAAGAGGATTTTAAATATCCAGGACCAAAACCTATGAGTAAAGAACAAGGAATTGTTATGCTAGCAGATTCAACAGAGGCAGCTGTAAGATCAATTAATGAACCTACTGAAGAGAAAATTGAAAAAATGGTCAATAATATTATTGATGATAAGTTAGCATCTGGACAACTAGACAATTGTGATCTTACTCTTAGAGATATAAGTAAGATAAAAAAATGTTTCCTAAAGGCATTAAATGGAATACATCATGAAAGAATAGAATATCCAGATGATAACAAGAAGGAGAAAAAATAAAATGATATTCATAGATAATAGACAGAATAAATTTGAGGTTACGGAAGAATTAACTAAGAAGTTAGAAGAAGTTATTTCTTTTGTTCTAAAAGAAGAAAAAGTTAAAGAGGGCTGTGAAGTTTCTTTAGTCTTTGTAGACAACGAAGAAATTAGAGGAATAAACAATGAAACTAGAGGAATAGATAGGGCAACTGATGTTTTATCATTTCCAATGATTGATTATCCAGAGGATAAAGTTTATAAAGATGTTTATTTAGAGCATGAATTTGATAAATGCTATTTTGATGGAGATGAACTTATTTTAGGAGATATAGTTTTATCTCTAGAAAGAACTAAAGAACAAAGTATTGAGTTTAATCACTCATTTGAAAGAGAGGCTTGCTACTTAGTAACTCACTCAGTTTTACACCTTTTAGGTTATGACCATATGGAAGAGGAAGAAAAGGCTAGAATGAGAGGAAGAGAAGAGGAGTTACTTGGTAAGTTAAATATAACAAGGGAAAGCTAAGGTATGAGAATGGTTTAGGAGAATATTATGAAGGTAAGAAAACTTATTGATAGCTTTAATTATGCAATAGATGGTATAATATATGCCTTAAGAACTCAGAGAAATATGAGAATACATTTTATAGTAGCTTTAATTATATTATCAGCTTGTTTTGTTTATGATATAAGCAAAATAGAGTTTATAATACTAGCCATAACAATAACCATGGTAATAGCAGCAGAATTAGTTAATACTGCTATAGAAAGCGCTATAGATTTAAGTACAAATTACTATCATCCTTTAGCTAAAGTAGCTAAAAACACAGCAGCCGGGGCAGTACTTATAACTGCAATAAATGCTGTCTTAGTGGGGTATATTATATTTTGGGATGAGCTTACCAATATAACTTTTAGAATTATGGATAGAGTAAAAGAAACAGAGCCTTATATTATATTTATTGTATTAGCCATAGTATGCATAGTTGTGGTTGCTGCAAAGGCTTATTTTGGAGAAGGAACCCCATTAAAGGGTGGAATGCCTTCAGGACACAGTGCTATAGCCTTTTCCATAGCTACGGCTATATCACTTATAAGTAATTCTCATATTATAATTATACTTAGTTATTTAATGGCTTTAATAACGGCTCAGAGCAGAGTGGATTCAGAAGTCCATAGTGTATGGGAAGTTATTGCAGGAGCAATATTAGGAACGCTTATAACAATTTTAATTTTTAAAATATTTAGTTGATAAATTTTTAGTATCTAGATTTTAGGATGGAGGATGAATTATTATGAAAAAAGAACTTATAAAAAAAGCTTTAGAGGCAAGAGAATTAGCATATTGTCCATATTCAAATTTTAAGGTAGGTGCAGCTGCTTTATTTGAGGATGGTAAAATATATACAGGATGCAATGTTGAAAATGCATCATTTGGAGCAACAAACTGTGCTGAGAGAACTGCTATATTTAAAGGGGTTTCAGAAGGAGCAAGAGTCTTAAAGGCTATGGCTTTAGTAGGAGATTTAAATTCATACACATATCCATGTGGTATATGCAGACAAGTAATAGTAGAGTTTGCAGAAGATAAAGATATAAAAATATTCATAGTAAAAAGTGAAGATGATTATATAGAGACAACATTAGATGAAATTTTACCTGGATCTTTCACTAAAAAGGATCTGGAAAAATAGGAGGAAATATGTTTAAATCAGGATTTATAACAATTGTTGGTAGACCAAATGTAGGTAAGTCAACATTAACAAACTTATTGATGGGAGAAAAACTTTCAATTGTTTCTAATAAACCACAAACAACAAGAAATAACATTCAAACAATATTAACTGGAGATGACTATCAAATGATTTTCGTTGATACTCCAGGGATACATAAGCCTAAACATAAACTAGGTGAGTATATGGTAAATAGTGCTACAGATTCTATAAAAGATGTAGATCTAGTATTATTTTTAAGTAATCCATGTGAGGAAGTTGGTAGAGGAGATAAGTTTATAATAGAGCAACTTAAAAATCAAAAAGCTCCTGTTATATTCGTATTAAACAAAGTTGATGAGAGTTCACCAGAAAAGGTTGCTAAAACTTTAGAATTATTCTCAAAAGAATATGACTTTGCAGAAATGATTCCAATATCAGCTATGAAAGCTAAAAACACAGATAAACTTTTAGAACTTATGGTTAAATATTTACCAGAGGGTCCTAAATATTATCCAGATGATATGATAACAGATGTTCAAGAAAGATTTGTTGTAGCAGAGATAGTTAGAGAAAAGGCTCTTAAAAATTTAAGCCAAGAAGTGCCTCATGGTATTGCTGTAGATGTTATACAAATGAAACAAGATGATAATGGTAAGTATAACATAGAAGTAGATTTAATATGTGAAAAAGCATCTCATAAAGGAATAATAATTGGTAAAAATGGTCAAACACTTAAGAAGATTGGTTCTACAGCTAGATATGAATTAGAAAGATTCTTAAGAGCAAAAGTAAATATAAAAATATGGGTAAAAGTTAGAAAAGAGTGGAGAGATAATACTTCACTATTAAAGGAATTAGGTTATAAAAAACTTAAATAGGAGGGATAGCTTCTGGCACTTATAGAGAGTGGTGGAGTTATCATTAAGGCTCAAGATTATAAAGAGAACGATAAATTGCTTTGGATTTTTACCGAGAAAATGGGTAAGATAACAGCTATAGCTAAGGGTGCAAAGAAAAGTAAAAGTAAACTCTTTTCATTAACGCACCCTTTATGCTATGGCGATTATTTATTATTCAAGGGAAAGGGTTTATATAGGTTATCTGAAGGAAAAATAAGAACTTCCTTTCAGACATCTTTAACTGACCTAGAAAAGCTTACTTATGCATCTTACTTATGTGAGCTTATTGATATATCACTACAGGATGAAGAAGAAAATTTTAATTTATATAAAGAGTTTATAACCTGTCTTTATTTAATAAATACAGAGGCTATAAGTTATGAACTATTAATAAGAGCTTTTGAGCTTAAATTATTAAAATACACTGGGTATGGATTAAGATTTGATAATTGTGTGTTTTGTAAAAATAAATTAAGTGTTTCAAACTACATTAGTTTAAGATATTTTGGAGGCGTTTGTGATAAATGTCCCAAGGAACATGGGCTTTACATAAATAAAGCCACATATAATGCCTTAAGATTCTTAAATAATACTTCTTTGGATAAAGTATATAGATTAACATTAACAGAAGAGGTTAAAGCAGAACTTTTTAAGGTTACTAGTTTTATAATATCTTCTGTATATTCAAGAAAACCTAAAAGTTTAGAAATGTTAAAGTTTATAAAGGAGTGATTTACATGAGTGAAATAACATTAGAAAAAGTAGACCAGGTAATAGAGAGAACATATGCTACTTACGCAGAAGCTAAAGAGGCATTAGAAGCTTGTGATGGTGATGTTGTTAATGCATTAATATATATTGAGAAAAAAAGAGAAGAAGAAAGTAAAGTAGAAGAAGAAAAGGTAATGGAAGAAAAGGCAGAAAGCTTTGAAGATATAAAAAAATTCTTAAAGGATTTAATTGATAAGGGAAATGTATCTAGAATAAGAATTCTTAAGGATGAAAAAGTATTAACTGATATGCCAGTTAATGCTGGGATAGCTGCAGGGGCCATTGCCGTAATATTCCCAAGTATATTAGCACTAAGTGTGGTAGCCGCTATTGCAACAAAGATTACAATAGAAATAACTAAGGCTGATGGAAGTGTTGAGATTGTTAATAAAATAGTCAAAAATGCAGCTAATGATATTAAGGGGAAAGCATTTGGACTAAAGGAAAAAGCTTTTAGTGTAGCAAATGACATGAAAGAAAAAAGAGAAAATGGAAAAACAAATGAGAATAAAATAAACAAATTTCATAAACATAATAAGTTGGAAAATGAAACAAGTTTTACATATACGGTAAAATTTGATGATGTTGACTAGCAAATAAATGTAAAATAAAGGAATATGGAATAAAGAGGAAAAAACTATATGATTTTAAGTGATAATTATCAGATTTGAATGATTTTTCAGAAAATTTGCTATACTAAAAAGATTTAGGTTGTGTTACAATTAATATATAAAAAAATCACTTTAATATAAAAAATCCTTTTTGTTCCTAGTTTATTTAAGGAAGGAGCATTCAAATTGAAATTAACACCGAGGCAGGAAGAAATAGTTAGACTTGTAAAAGAGGGTCAACCAATAACTTCAGAAGCTTTAGCAGGAAAGTTAGGGGTTACAAGAGCAGCCTTAAGACCAGATCTTGCAATACTTACAATGATTGGCGTATTAGATGCAAGACCAAAGGTTGGGTATGTTTATTCAGATAAACCTTCGAACAGTTTCATCTATGAAAAAATAAAAAATATAAAGGTTAAAGACATAATGTCTAAACCGGTTACAGTATGTGAAGAAACTATGCTTCATGATGCTATAGTACATCTATTTTTAAATGATGTAGGAACTATGTTTGTAGAAAATGGAGGAGTTCTAACAGGAGCTGTTTCCAGAAAAGACTTTTTAAAGGTCGCTATAGGAGGAACAGATATTTATAAGGTTCCTGTTGGTGTTATAATGACAAGAATGCCTAACATAGTATGTGCTGTAGAAGAAGATTGCGCTTTTGATGTAGCAAAAAAGATAATAGAACATGAAATAGACTCCGTACCAGTTGTAAAAAGAATTGAAGAAAATGAGGGAAAAGAGAGATTAGAGATCATAGGAAAAATTTCTAAGACTAACATAACAAAGTTGTTTGTTAAGCTTGGAGAAAATTAAATTTATGGTTAAAAAGAAAGATTAAATGGGTAACTATCGGGGGTAATACTCTGTTAGTATATAAAAATTCAACTATAGTATTGAACGGAGGAGTATTGAGATGGAAAAAAAGCAGTATGTTTATCTTTTTAATGAAGGTAACGCAAGTATGAAAAATTTATTAGGTGGAAAAGGTGCTAACTTATCCGAGATGACTATTTTAGGAATACCAGTTCCACAAGGATTTACAGTAACAACTGAAGCATGTAATAAGTATTATGAAGATGACAAAAAGATTTCTCAAGATATTATTGAAGAGATTGAAAATAAAATGTCTGAGTTAGAAAAAATAACTGGCAAAAAATTTGGTTCTCTTGAAAATCCATTATTAGTATCAGTTAGATCAGGTGCAAGAGTTTCAATGCCGGGTATGATGGATACAATTCTAAACCTTGGATTAAATGATGAATCAGTAGAAGCTATGGCTAAATTAACAAATAATCCAAGATTTGCTTATGATTCATATAGAAGATTTATTCAAATGTTTGCTGATGTTGTAATGGGTGTTGAAAAAAGACTTTTTGAAGATTTACTAGACGAAGTTAAGGAAGAAAAAGGTTATAAAATAGATACTGATTTAACAGCAGAGGATTTAAAAGATTTAGTAGTAAAATTTAAAGCGCTTTATAAAAAGGAAAAGGGAGAAGATTTTCCAAGTAATCCAAAAGAACAACTTATAGAGGCAGTTACAGCTGTATTTAGATCATGGAATAATCCAAGAGCAATTGTTTATAGAAGATTAAATGATATTCCAGGAGAATGGGGTACAGCAGTTAACGTTCAAGAGATGGTATTTGGAAATAAGGGAGAAACTTCAGGAACTGGAGTTGCATTTTCAAGAAACCCAGCTAATGGGGATAATGAATTATATGGTGAGTATTTAATGAATGCTCAAGGTGAGGATGTTGTTGCAGGTATAAGAACACCAGAGCCAATAAGCCATTTAGAAGCTCAAAACCCTACAATATATAAGCAATTTACAGATATAGTTAATACATTAGAAAAGCATTATAGAGATATGCAAGACATGGAATTTACAATAGAAGATGGAAAGTTATATTTCCTTCAAACTAGAAATGGTAAGAGAACTGCTCAAGCAGCTTTAAAAATAGCTGTTGATTTAGTTGAAGAAGGAATGTTAACTAAGGAAGAGGCTATATTAAAAGTTGAGCCTAAACAATTAGATACATTACTTCACCCTGCTTTTGCATCTGATGGCTTAAAAGAAGCTAAAATAGTTGCAAAGGGATTACCAGCATCACCAGGAGCTGCATGTGGTAAAATAGCTTTCACAGCTGAAGAAGCTAAGGAAAGAAAAGCAAATGGTGAAAAGGTTGTATTAGTAAGATTAGAGACTTCACCAGAAGATATAGAAGGTATGATTGCTGCAGAAGGTATCTTAACTGTTAGAGGAGGAATGACTTCTCATGCAGCCGTTGTAGCAAGAGGAATGGGTACTTGCTGTGTAGCAGGATGTGGAGAATTAAAAGTTAATGAAGAAGCTAGAACTTTAGAAGTTAATGGACAAGTATTAACCTTTGATGATTATATCTCAATAGATGGTTCAACAGGACACATCTATGCTGAACAAGTTAAGACAGTATCTCCAGAAATTACAGGACATTTCGCTACATTTATGGGATGGGCTGATGAAATAAGAAAGTTAAAGGTTAGAACTAATGCTGATACACCAAGAGATACTAAACAAGCTGTTGAATTTGGTGCAGAAGGTATTGGATTATGTAGAACAGAGCATATGTTCTTTGCTGAAGATAGAATTTTAGCTGTTAGAGAAATGATTTTAGCTAAGAATGAGGATAGTAGAAGAGTTGCATTAGAAAAACTTCTACCAATGCAAAGAGAAGACTTTATAGGAATATATGAAGCTTTAGAAGAAAGACCAGCTACAATAAGATTCTTAGATCCACCTCTACATGAATTCTTACCAAGTGAAGAGGAAGATATAAATGCCTTAGCTAAAGAAATTGGAGTAAGTCCAGCTGAGATTAAGAATGTAGTTGCTGAATTACATGAATTTAACCCAATGATGGGTCATAGAGGATGTCGTTTAGCAGTATCTTATCCAGAGATAGCTGAAATGCAAACAAGAGCTGTCATAGAGGCTGCCATAGAAGTTAAAAAGAATAAAGGATACAATATAGTTCCTGAAATAATGATTCCTTTAATAGGTGAAATAAAAGAATTAAAATATGTTAAAAATGTAGTTGTTGAAACAGCTAAGACAGTAATGGAAGAGAAAGGTGTTCAATTAGATTATAAGGTTGGAACAATGATTGAAATTCCAAGAGCTGCTTTAACAGCTGATAAGATAGCAGAAGAGGCTGAGTTCTTCTCCTTTGGAACAAATGACTTGACTCAAATGACCTTTGGATTCTCAAGAGATGATGCAGCTAAATTCTTAAAAGATTACTATGAAAAAGGAATATATGAGCAAGATCCATTTGCTAAATTAGACCAAGAAGGTGTTGGAGAGCTTATGAGAATTGCTTGTGAAAAAGGTAAGGCAACAAGACCTGATATTAAATTAGGTATATGTGGAGAACATGGTGGAGATCCTTCATCTGTTGAATTCTGTCACAACTTAGGATTAAATTACGTAAGTTGTTCACCTTATAGAGTTCCATTAGCAAGACTTGCAGCTGCACAAGCACAAGTTAAAAATAAAAGATAATAAATAAGATTATATAAAATAAAGGAGTATTCATTATGAATACTCCTTTATTTAAACTTTAATTTTAAATTCAGTAGAAAACAATGTTCTAAGTTCTCCAACAAATCTAACCTGAGCATAGGTATCTAGTGAAACTTCCTTAAGAGATTCTACAAACATTGATTTATTACATTTTTTTATGTTATTATAATAGTCCTTTGATAAGCGCCAATATTTTTGTGGAAATGCTAGATATGAAAAAACATATTTGAAGTCATCCTCTGTAAGAGGAGCAATTGAATTATATGTTTTAATTATCTTTCTTGTTAAGTCTATATCCCAATTAGTATTTGATCTTTTTAATAAACGTCTCATAAAATAACATAAATCATACATAGAATAATTTAAGGATGCTTTATCAAAATCAATTACCCAAACATCAGTATTATCAATTAAAATATTTTTATTTACATAATCTCCATGGCAAAGAGATCTACTTAAATTTTTGTCATTAATAGAACCTGAAACTAAGAGAGCTTCTTTAGCTAGATAAATATTTTCATCAAAAACATCTAAAAATATTGATGAAAACTTGTCCTTATGTTTCATTTTAGTTGCAGTATTAAATGATGAAAGAATCTTATTAAAGTGTTTTAATGTGGATATGTAGAGACTATCAAATCCAGTTTTAATTAAACTACCTTCAATTGCTTTAAAGTTTCTTGAACAATTATGCATTTTAGCTAGATTTTCTATGGATAGTAAGATATGTTGTAAGTTATCGAAGTTACATTTTTCACCTTTAACCCATGGACAGAGCATAAAAAGCATATTATTTGCTTTAACAAATCTACCATTAAACTTTGAAGGGAGCATTTTTGGAAGCTTAATTTCATTTCTAGCAAACCATTCCATAACTGAATATATGAATAAGAGAGTCCCTTCATCATAATAAACCTTTTTTAAACAAAAGGTATTTTTAGGATTATTAATATCATCAATTAATTTATAAACAGCTCTATTTTTATCTGTATTTTTAAATTTTATATTCTCTATAGAATAGTTTTCTAAATTATACATAGGTAAAACTATGGATTCTACAGCATTAAAAATTTCATCAGCTTCATTAAACTTTTTAGAATGCTTTCCCATGATTAACCTCCTAATAAAAAATTCCTTATTATAAGAATATTATGATTAACTTTAGATTATACTTTAAAATGTGAAATACTTTGATTTAAAGTCAAAAAATTCATTGAGAGTTTTTAAATCTCTAGAATTATAAAAGGATTTTAAATAGGTACATAGAATATATATAGTAGGTGATGCTATGAAAATAAGAGAGAATATTGAAAATTTTGAAAGAATAAAGTTAAATAAAGTCGCAAAGTTCTCAGATGAATCTGTAGGAAGAGAACGCTTAGAAGAACCAGATGAGATAAGAACCTGTTTTATGGTAGATAGGGATAGAATAATTCATAGTAAATCTTTTAGAAGATTAAAAAGAAAAACTCAGGTTTTTATAAGAACCTATGGGGATCATTATAGAACAAGGCTTGTTCATACTTTAGAAGTTTCTCAAGTAGCAAGAACGATAGGAGTAGCTCTATCATTAAATGAATATTTAATAGAGGCTATTGCTTTAGGTCATGATTTAGGGCATGCAGCTTTTGCTCATATTGGAGAGGATGTTTTAAATGATTTTCTTCCAGGTGGGTTTAAGCATAATGAACAAAGTGTTAGGGTAGCAAAGAAAATAGAGAAAAATGGATTAGGTCTTAATTTGACCAAAGAAGTTTTAGATGGAATATTAAATCATAGTGGTTTTTCAAATGTTAGTAAGGTAGCAGGAACTTTTGAAGGACAAGTAGTTAGATTTGCAGATAAAATAGCATATGTAAATCATGATATAGACGATTCAATTAGAGCGGGAATTTTGAAAGAAGAGGATTTGCCTAAGAATATTATTGAAATCTTAGGTGCTAGTGGTAGTGAAAGAATAGACACTTTAGTTAAAGATTGTGTTTTTAATACAATTGATAACATAGATAAAGAGGAACCTAGGGTATCTTTAAGCAAAGAAATAGGAGATGCCTTTGTTCAGCTTAGAAAATTTTTGTTTGATAATATATATTTAGGGAAATACTTAGAGGATGAGAGGAAAAAAGCAGAATTTGTACTAGAGAAGGTTATAGAGTATTATTACAATAATTGGGAAGAAATGCCGGATCTATATAGAAATATATGTGAAGAAGAAGGAATACATAGAGGGGTTACGGATTACGTTGCAGGAATGACAGATGATTACTGTACAAATGAGTTCAATAAAATATATATTCCAAAGTTTGTGATGTATTAAATATTTTTGGAATAATTAGGGCTAAATATTGCTAAAATATAATTATTATGCGTTTACACTTGAAAAATTTTAAAAAAAAAGTTATATTTAAAATTTGAGAAGGATTTTATCAATTGATGTCGAATAATAATTAATTGTCAAAAAATATTAAGAAGGTGAGTAGATTTCTTGCGAATTTCAGAAGAAATTATAGAAAAAGTTAAAGAGCAGAACGATATTGTTGATGTTGTTTCTGATGTGGTAAGACTAAAAAGAGCTGGAAGAAATTTTTCTGGTTTATGTCCATTCCATAATGAAAAAAGTCCATCTTTTAGTGTTTCTCCTGACAAACAAATATTTAAGTGCTTCGGATGTGGGGAAGCTGGAAATGTAATAAGTTTTGTTATGAAAACTAAAAATTTAAATTTTGTAGATGCTGTTAAAGAGTTAGCTGATAGGGCTAATATAATAATACCTATAGAAGATGGTAAGCAAAGCGAATCTCAAAAGAAAAAGCAGGTTTTATATAACATAAATAAGCAAGCTGCTAGATATTACTTTTCTAATCTTCAAAATAATAAGGAAGCTAAGGAATATTTTTTAAGAAGGGGAATAAAAGAAAATATATTAAAAAGCTTTGGTCTTGGATACGCTAAGGAAGGATGGCAAAATACCATAAACCATCTTAGAAAACAAGGCTTTAGTAATGAAGCTATTGAGGCAGCTGGATTAGGGATTAAGAGTGAAAAGGGAACTTTTTATGATAGATTCAGAAATAGAGTTATTTTCCCTGTATTTGACTATAAAGGAAGTGTAATAGGTTTTGGTGGTAGAGTTTTAGATGATTCTAAGCCAAAATATTTAAACTCTCCAGAAACATTAGTCTTTCACAAAGGAACTAATCTATATGCTTTAAATTTTGCTATAAAGCATGGATTACAGGAAAGAACATTAATAATAGTTGAAGGATATATGGATTGTATATCACTTCATCAATATGGAATTACTAATGTAGTTGCTTCTTTAGGTACTGCATTGACAGACAATCAAGCTAGATTATTAAAAAGGTATGTAGACAGAGTAATAATATCCTATGACGCAGATATTGCTGGGCAAATGGCTACTATACGTGGACTTGAGATATTGCAAAATGCAGGATTAGATGTTAGAGTACTAACTGTACCAAAAGGCAAAGATCCAGATGAATTTATAAGAGCTAATGGTAAAGAGGCTTTTATAAAGTTAATTCAATCTGCAAAAAAACTTATAGATTATAAGCTTCATAGGGCTAGAATTGGTATAGATTTTTCAGATAATAATGGATTAATAAAATATGCTGAAAGAGTTGTTAATATACTATCAGATTTAAATCCTATAGAAAAAGATGTCTACATAAAGAGGATTTCAGAAGAAACATCCATAAAAGAACAAGCATTTTATGATTTATTAAATAAAAACTTAATAAATAGTAATAAAAACCATGAAAATGTGAATAATAAGGAAGAATATGGAACAAAATTATATGTAGAACCTCCTTATGTTAAATGTGAAAGAAGTGTTTTAAAACTTCTTTGTATGGAGGAAAACCATTCATTAGTAAAGAAATACTTAGAAGAGGATGATTTAATATCTCCTAATATTAAATCCTTAGAAAAGATAATCAATGATTCAATTGAGGAAATAGGATTTAATAACTTAGGAAAACATGTAGAAGCTAAGTGTGAAGATCCAAAAGTTTTAAAGGAATGGTTAGAAGTAAAAGACTTACTTATTCTAGATCATTCTTCTAATATAGAAGTTCTTGTTAAAGATTATATTAATCTTATTAGAAAATATAAGTTAGAACAGGAGCAGACTACTGTACTTAAAGAATTAAAAAGATGTGAACAAAACAATATGTTTAAAGAGTCACTTGATTTAGTAAAAAGAGCTAAAGAAATAAGTGATAAATTAAAAGAACTAGAAAGGAGTAAGTAGTTTTAATGGCGGAAGGAGGTAATAAAATGAAAGCTAAAACAACAAAAGCAAAAAAAGGTGAAGGTAAAGAAAAAGTTGACAAAATGGTCTTAGTAAAAAGACTTATAGATAAAGGTAAAAAAAGCGGTTCATTGACTTACAAGGAGATAATGGATGAGCTTGATGAAATAGAATTAAACCCAGAACAAATAGAGAAAATCTATGAGGTTCTAGAATCAATGGGTATAGAGGTTATAAGTGAAATCGAGCAAGAAGAGGAAGAGGAGGAAGAATTAGATCTTTCTGTTCCAGAAGGTATTGCTATTGATGACCCTGTAAGAATGTACTTAAAAGAAATAGGTAAAGTTCCACTATTATCATCAGAGGATGAAATAGAGCTTGCTAAAAAAATAGAAGAAGGAAGCAACTATGCTAAGAAAAAATTAGCAGAGGCTAACTTAAGACTTGTTGTAAGTATAGCTAAAAGATATGTTGGTAGAGGAATGTTATTCCTAGATCTTATACAAGAAGGTAACTTAGGTCTTATAAAGGCTGTTGAAAAATTTGATTACAGAAAAGGATATAAGTTCTCAACATATGCTACATGGTGGATAAGACAGGCAATAACTAGAGCTATTGCTGACCAAGCAAGAACTATAAGAATACCAGTTCATATGGTAGAAACTATAAATAAACTTATAAGAATACAAAGACAATTAGTTCAAGAGTTAGGAAGAGATCCATTACCAGAGGAATTATCAAAACAAATGGATATGCCAGTAGATAAGGTAAGAGAAATCTTAAAAATAGCTCAAGAACCAGTTTCATTAGAAACTCCAATTGGTGAAGAGGAAGATTCACATTTAGGTGACTTTATACCAGATGATGATGCTCCAGCACCAGCAGAGGCAGCAGCATTTACAATGTTAAAAGAACAATTAATAAATGTTTTAGATACTTTAACTCCTAGAGAGGAAAAAGTATTAAGATTAAGATTTGGATTAGATGATGGAAGAGCTAGAACTCTTGAAGAAGTTGGTAAAGAATTCAACGTAACTAGAGAGAGAATTAGACAAATTGAAGCAAAAGCTTTAAGAAAATTAAGACATCCAAGTAGAAGTAAAAAGTTAAAAGATTATTTAGATTAGTATCTTAAGATTAGTGCCTTAAAGGTGCTAATCTTTTTTTAGTTAATACTTTAAAAGTTTTAATGTTATATAAGATGAGAAGTTTAAAATTATATGAAAAAGATTCTGAGTTTAAGGAAATGAATAGATAAAAATTATGATTCATATAAAGTATAGAGGTAATAATAAAAGCTAAGAGCTAGTTTCTGAATAAAGCTTTATTTTATGATATAATTACAATGAGGTGAAGTAGTAAATGACAAAATTTAAGGCTAGAAGAGGCCATGGCGTATTTGAAGTCTTGGCATATCTTTTATTAGGAAATGCACTATTAATCATATTGAATAACATAGTGAATGGTTATTTAGAGAGGAACTTAGTAATAGTATCAAGCTTTGTTTATAGCATTGTATGCATTTATTACATTTTACTTGATTTATCCTTAGTTTACGAAGTTAATGATGATTACATTGAAATAAATTGTTTTAAAGGATTAAAAAAATTTAGGATAAATTTTAAAGATGTAAATGGTTTTTTAGAACAAGATAAAGTTATAAATGGATTTAAATTATCTGGTTTTGGAAAACATAAATATTGTTTTGGTAGATGTGTTGTTCATAATGTAGGAATTGCTCGTATGTTTGTAACTTCTAGTAAGAGGGTTATATATATACATACAGAGGATATAAGTTATGGATTATCTCCAGATGAATTTGAAAAGTTTAAAGAGTTAATAGTATCAAAGGGAATAAAGGAAGAAAGTTTCAAGGTAAAAGTTAATAATGCAAGAGCAATAATAAGGGATAAGGGATTTTATATTCCTTTTATAATAACATCCTTATTAATATTAGGCATTATACTAATACCTTCTATATTATATTTATCAGGAGCTATGCCTGATAAAATGCCAATTGATTTTAGTGCACATTTCATACCTTGTACTATTGGAAGTGCAAAGGATTTTGTAGGAAGACAAATTATATATGGAATAATGAATATGATTCTGTTAGTATGTATTTATTATGCAAGTCATTTTTGTGCTAAATATGATAAAAAGTTAGCTCAAAGATATATTTATTTGTCTTTAATAATATCATTGGTGTTTTTAGTTTCTCAAATACAAACACTGGTAAATTATTTGTAGAAAGTGGGATAATATGGAGTTAAGTAAGAGATTAAAAAGAATAGCAGAACATGTTGATAAATGTGAAAGTGTAGCTGATATAGGTACAGATCATGGATACATACCTATATATTTAGTTAAAGAAGGAATATGCAAAAAAGCAATAGCTTCAGATATAAATAAAGGACCTATAGAAAAAGCAAAGGTTAATGTTGCTTTTGAAGGGGTTTCAAATAAGATTAAATGTCTTTTAGGACCAGGGCTTAATCCTTTAAAAGTAGGAGAAGTAAATGGAGTTATATTAGCTGGAATGGGTGGAAATCTAACTAGAGATATTTTATTAGCTGATATGGATAAGGTAAAAAAGTATGATTTTATAATATTACAGCCAGCTCAAAATCCAGAGGTTTTAAGAGAGTTTTTATATAAGAATGATTATGAAATAATAGATGAAGACTTAATTAAAGATGAAGGTAGATTCTATGAATTATTTAAAGTAAAATACAATGAAAATTCAGAAAAACTAGTATTTGAGGATGAATTATATTACGAAGTAAGTCCTTTATTAAGAGAAAAAAATCATTCATTATTTAAGGAATTTATAGAAGAAAAAATAAATAGATGTGAGACTATATTAAGTTTTATAAAAGAAGATACAGAAGCGGCTAAAAAGAGAAAAAGTGATTTAGAAGAAAAGATAAATAAACTTAAGGGGATGTTATAATGAAATTAAATGACATTATAAATATAATAGAAGATATTGCCCCAGTTAATTTAAAAGAAGACTTTGATAATGTAGGTCTTATGGTTGGGGATAGAGAAAAAAATATAACTAAGATTTTATTAGCTTTAGATTGTACTGAAGAGGTTATTAAAGAGGCTAAAGAGATTGGTGCAGAGCTTATTTTAACTCATCATCCACTTTTATTTAGAAAGCCAAGTACAATAACAACAGACACTCTATTAGGTAGAAAAATTATAAGCTTAATAAAAAATGATATAAATCTTTATTCAGCACATACTAACTGGGACTCAGTTAAAGGTGGATTAAATGATACCTTAGTTGAAATCTTAGGATTTAATAAAGGAATCATAATGAATAAAAGCCCAGTTGATTCTGAGGCTGGAATTGGTAGAGTAGTAGAGTTAACTAAGGAAATGACTGTCCTAGAAATAATAAACCTTATAAAATCATCTTTAGGTATTAAGAATTTAAGATATGCAGGAGATTTAAATGAAGTTATTAAGAAAATTGCTATTGTAAATGGTAGTGGGCAAGATTTCTTTGGAGATGCAAAAAAACTTGGAGCAGATCTAATAATAACTGGAGATACAACATATCATTTTGTTTCAGATTATAAGGAAATGGGATTAAATATTCTAGACATAGGACATTTTAATTCAGAGTGGCCTGTTTTAATTAAGGTAAGTGAAAAAGTAAAAGAAAGATTAGATTCAGACGTGGAATTTATTGTTTCAAAAGAGGCTAAAGATCCCTTTGAATTCATATAATTTTTTTGGTATATAATATTACAATTAAAACATAATATTGGATAAATAACATTATTTGAATTTATGTGATTTTATTATATAATAGGTATGGTGTGGTATTACGCCATACCTAAAATTTTATAAAAAAATCCAATGTAATTTGGTAGAGGTTCGTAACCATCCCTCTATAAAAAACTAAGGGCTGTAACTGTATTATAGGATAGTTATACTCTTTAGTATGCCTGTAATATAGTTTTTATTATTTTTAGGCTGAATTTATAAGCTTTTTTGTAAGTAAATATGAATTTTTAAATAGCTATTAATAACTAACTTAAATTTTAACTAAGATTATTAAAAAGTATAAATGAAGAGTTAAATTATGTTTTTAATAGGTGATTAATTTTTTTTAGGATTATTATAAAGCTTAGTAAGATTAGTTTTAAAATTTATCTTAGCAAAAAGATAGTTATAAGGAAGCTTAAAGATAATAACAGTTCCTTTTGGTGAAGTTAAATCAAAGGGAGGAAATTAAAATGGATAAGAGAAAGGTAATTATTGATTGTGATCCAGGGATAGATGATGCTTTAGCCATTATTCTTGCATTAAAGTCAAAAGAGATTGAGGTTGTTGGAATAACCACTGTATCAGGAAATGTTGAAAGTTTACAGGGAGCTAAAAATGCTTTAAAGGTACTTAAGCTTTTAGGTAGATTGGATATTCCTGTTTACTTAGGAGAAAGTAAGCCAATTAAAAGAGAGCTTGTAACAGCACAGGATACTCATGGGGAAGATGGCTTAGGAGAAACTTTTTTAGAAGAGGTCTCTAGTGAATATATTAGAGAAAATGGTGTTGATTTTATTTTAAATACTTTAAAAAATCAGGAGAATGTTAGTATTATTGCTCTTGGACCCCTAACAAACCTATGTAGAGCTATAGAAAAGGATTCAGAAACTTTTCATAGAGTTAAGGAGATAGTTTCTATGGGGGGAGCTTATAAGAGTCATGGAAATTGTTCACCAGTAGCTGAATTTAATTACTGGGTAGATCCTCATGGAGCAAGGGAGTTTCTAAAAAAGTTTAATGGTGAATTTACCATGGTTGGTTTAGATGTTACAAGAGAGATAGTTTTAACACCAAATTTAAGAGAAATGATACATCAATTTAAAGATGAAATTGGTGATTTTATATATGCTATTACTAGATTCTATGTTGATTTCCATTGGGAACAAGAGAGAACACTTGGATGTGTTATAAATGACCCATTAGCAGTAGAGTATTTTATAAATAGAGAGCTTTGTGATGGATTTAAGGCTTATGTGGACATAGCTTGCGAAGATATATCAATGGGGCAAAGTGTTGTTGATGTTGCAGATTTTTATAAGAAAAGAAAAAATGTATTTGTCTTAGATAAAGTTAATAGCAAAGAATTTATGGTAAGTTTTCTTAATAAAATATTCCCAAGCCATAAAGAGGATATTAAAAATGTACTTAATAATCCAAAGTATGGTATTTAATAGGGAGGGAATATTAATATGAGAAATTCAAAAAGTTTAAAGTTAACAATAATGGGAATAGGAATAGCATTAAATATAATTGGAGCTTTTATAGCCTTAAATTTAAGATTACCTATTTATTTAGATTCTATAGGTACAATTATGGTTGGATTTGTATTAGGACCTGTTTATGGAATGGCAACTGGAGTTTTAGGAAGTGTGGTTAGTGGAATAACCTTTGATATATATTCTTTATATTTTGCACCAGTTCAAATATTTACTGGATTTTTTGCAGGATATTTTTATGAAAAAGGGCTTATGAAAGGAAAGAAATTATTTTTAAGCGTCTTTGTAATGACTCTATTTGTAAGTTTTACAGGAGCTTGTTTAACTGCCTATATATTTGGTGGTATTACTTCATCAGGTTCTAGTTATATAATAGTTATTTTAAATAATTTAGGGGTTAACCCTGTGGTAAGTGCTTTTATAACACAATTTTTAACAGATTATTGTGATAAATTAGTAGCAGTTTTAATAATGTTACAGGTTGTTATAAGATTGCCTAAAAATATTTTGTTAAGAGTACAGAATAATTAAATGGAGATGAAAAAATTTTGGATAGATATAATGTTATAGATAATAAAAATAATAGAGAGATAGTTCTTCTAAAATCTTTTCCTTGTGTATGGGGAAAGTGTGCTTTTTGTGATTATATAGAAGATAATTCAAAAAATACTGAAGAGATAATAAAATTAAATAAAGAAGTTCTTAGCAATGTAAAAGGAATTTATGGAGTTTTAGAAGTAATAAACTCTGGAAGTGTTTTTGAACTTCCAAAGGAAACCTTAGAAGAGATAAAAAGGATTGTTGTTGAGAAAAATATTAAAAAACTTTTCTTTGAAGCACATTGGTGTTATAGAAATAGATTAAAGGAGATAGAAGAATATTTTGGAGTTCCTATAATATTTAAAACTGGTATTGAAACCTTTGATGATCATTTTAGAAATGATATTTTAAACAAGAATGCTAGATTTAATGATGTAGAAGAAGTAAAAAAATACTTTAAGTCAATATGCTTAATGGTTGGAATAAAGGGACAAACTAAGGATATGATAAAGAGAGATATGGACATACTTTTAAATAATTTTAAGTATGGAACAGTTAATATATGGACTGAAAACACAACTTCTTTCAAAAGAGACGAGGAGCTTATTAAATGGTTTGAAAAAGAGTATTCTTTCTTAAAGGATAATAAAACCATAGAAGTATTATTTGAAAATACAGACTTTGGGGTAGGAGATTAGTATTTTAGATATAAACACATTAAATTATTATAAGAATATAAATAAATATAATATATAAACATAATTTTATAATAAACTTTTAGGAAAAAGAGCTTGTTTTATGGAGAAAACAAGTTCTTTTTCATATAATGATGTATAAGTAATACTTAGGGTGGAGAATTATGTGGTCCAATTTTGGAAATAGATTTAATGGAGACTGCTTTAAAGACTTAAGGAGAGATTTCAATAGATTAATGAGAAATTTTAAGAGAAATGCTTGTAAAAGATGTCTTATTAATAATTGCTATTTCAGAAATGCCTTAAAGTGGGGGGCTGTAGGTGGCATATTAACCTTCCTTATAATAAGTCAAATAGGAGTTCCTTTAGCAATTGTTTGTATTGGAATAGTAGCAATATTTGTGATTTGTAATAAATGGTAGAAAAAATAATTTGAAAAAAATAAGTATATATGTTAATATTAATCTTGCGAGTAAGCCAGACAATCGCTGCTAGTCTTAGAACTAGGAGAGGAAAGTCCGAGCTCCATAGGGCAGGATGCTGGATAACGTCCAGTGGAGGTGACTCTAAGGATAGTGCAACAGAAATAAACCGCCTAGATTTATCTAGGTAAGGGTGGAAAGGTGAGGTAAGAGCTCACCAGGGTATAGGTGACTATACTGCTATGTAAACCCCATCTGGAGCAAGACCAAATAGGAGGACATATAGGGGCTGCCCGTCCCGTCCTCGGGTGTGTCGCTTGAGCCTATCGGCAACGGTAGGCCTAGATAGATGATTGTCAAATACAGAACTCGGCTTATAGACTTATCTCGCATAAGTAAAATCAAGGGTTGGAGAAATCGAAAAGGCTTTTGCCGAGATTTTGCCAACTTTTTTATTTACTTATAGAACTTTTCATTAAGTTATTTATTTTATTAGTAGCATCTTTTTGCATTTCTTCTGTTACATGAGAATAAATATTTAATGTTGTGTTTATATCTGCATGTCCTAGTCTAATTTGAATTGTTTTAAAATTAACTCCTTGAGATAATAGTAAAGTTGCATTAGTATGTCTTAAATCATGCCATCTGATTTTTTTATTGATATTTAAAGCTTTTAATATTCTTCCAAATCTATGTGTCCAATAGTTTGGATCAACGTAAATTCCATTTTCCCAAACAAATAAAAAATCATATTTTGTATTATTGAAGAAATTACTTTTAGTATAAAATTCACCATATTTAAGTCTATTTTGATTTAATATTTTTTTATGATACTTTAACATATTTACTAAAGTATCGCTAATAATTAAAGTTCTTTTACTTTCTTCTGTTTTAGGAGTTGTTACTGTAACACCCTTGCCAGTTTTTATTAAGTTATTAAGTATTTTTATTTTATTATTTTCTAAGTCTATATTATCCCAAGTTAAACCTGCTAATTCTCCTCTTCTTAAACCAAGTTCTAAAGTTATAGTTAAAGCTAATTTCATAAGATAATCATTATAAGAATTACTTAAAGAGTTTAAAATATAGTTAAATTCATCAATACTTAATGTTTCAGCTACAAATTTTTCTCTTTTTGGTCTATCTACAAATTTACAAACATTATTATTTATTAGTTGCAATTTAACAGCTCTGTTTAGAGCAGCATTTAAAACTGTATATATATTTTGTAATGTTGTATTTGTTAAGTTTTTTTCTTTGTTATTATTTATCATTGATTCTATATGAATAGCTTTTAAATTTTTTAGTTGTACATTTCCTATAAAAGGAGTAATAGAATTATTAATTATACTTTCATATCTATAATAAGTATTTTCTTTTCTACTTGGTTTAATATATTGATTAAGCCAAGTTTCTAAATAATCTTTTAATGTAGTATTATCTACCTCAACATATCCACAATCTCTTTTATATAAAGCTTCATTTAATTTTTGTTGAGCTTCCTTTTTTGTTTTTCCTCCAACCCTTTCATATCTTTTTTTATTTCCGTTTGAATCATATGATTCATAGGAATAATACCATTTTGAACCTCTTTTTCTTAAACTTCCTTCCATAATAAAAACCTCCTTCTTTCGAAATTTAATAATATTTTTCTGTTTAATATAATTAATTAATAATAAAATGAAGTTTTTTTATTAATTAAATAATGAGTTTTAGTAATTAAATTGTTCTAATTTATTTCTAAAAGTTACAATAAGTTTTAGAAAGATTCAATAAGTTTAAAAAATAATATTTAAAAATGATAAGTAAACCAATTATTAAATTATTAATTTGTTTAAGTTGTATTATTTTAAAAAAAATAGTAAAATAAAACTATAAAAAGACGGGAACTTATGTTCGTATAAGATGAACTTCTGGGAGTGGATTTAATGGAAGATTATTTAAAAACATTAATAAATGTATTAAAAGAACTAGAGGATTAGACTCTAGTTCTTTTTTTCTTCTTGAGCTAATAATCTAAATTCGGCTGCAACCATTTCATCAACAAGTTTCTTTGCTTTAGAATTCATCACACCATCTTGATTGATATCGCCTGTTGCTCTTAACTTTTTATATATTAATTTCAAACCATCAAAATTATTAAAATTAATATCATCTTCATCATCTAACCAAAATGAAGTATTGGTATTAGTTGCTACAGCTAATTTTTCAATCATTTTAAGCGTAGGTTTTTTTCTTCCGCTTTCCAATTCTGTAATTGTAGTTCTAGAAAATCCGTATTTTTTAGCAAATTCAACTTGAGTTAAAGAATTTGTTTTTCGAAATTCTCTAAGCTTTTCTTTAAATTCCATTAAGTAGCCTCCTTTCAGTATCATAATAACAGATGAATGTCCGAAAAACAAGACAATTTATTTGTTGTTGTCTTTAATTTAAGACATAGAAATAATTAGAAAATAAAAGAAAATAAAAGATATATAGGATTATTTTGTTTAAATGGTGAAAATGTAATTTGAAAATGTCTTAAAAACAAGACACAATAAAGGCGTGGAAAGGAGGAAATAAACTGATGACAAAACTAAAAAAAAAGAGAATAAAACTTGGATACAAACAATATAAAATTGCTGAATATTTAGGAATTAGTACTAGACACTATGCGAGAGCTGAGAATGGAGAACGTAAAGTTAGTGGTGAAGAAATAAATATTTTATCAAAATTATTTAGATGTAATCCAAATGAACTTGAGGAGGAGTAAGTATGAAGGAATATATAAACACACTTATTGAAGTCTTAAAAAATATAGAAGGAGGTTCAGATAATGAATAATTTAATACCATTAGAATTTAAAAATCAAAGAATAATTACAACTAAGGTCTTAGCAGAAGAGTTTGGAACAGAAGAAAAGAATATACAAATGAATTTTAGTAATAATCAATCTAGATTTAAGGAAGGAAAACATTTTATAAAACTTGAGGGACAAGCATTAAAAGAATTTAAAAATAGCTTACCCAATGAAATTAGAGAACCTTTGAAATTTGCTCCAGTTCTTTATTTATGGACAGAAAGAGGAGCTGCAAGGCATGCTAAAATTCTTGATACTGATGAAGCATGGGATGTTTACGAGGAATTAGAGGAAACTTATTTCAGAGTTAAGAATGAGGAAAATATTTTAGATACATCAGAATTAAGTCTAGAACTTCAAATGTTTAATAAAATGCTTCAAGCAGTAGCAAAGAGTGAGATAGAGCAAAAGAAAATAAAGCAACAGCTTAATGAAGTTAATTATCACGCGTTAGAAGCTAAAGAAGAAGCTTCTAAAAGTAGGGAAGAAATACAAGCTATGAGAGAAGTTGTAGCAATAAACACAAGTAATTGGAGAGAAGATTCTAGAAAGATGATAGTTAAAATGGCTCATTACTTAGGTGGTAATAGCTATATACATGCTGTTCAAACAGAAGTGTATTCACTTATGAGAACTAGGCTAAGATGCAAACTAGATGTACAACTTACTAATATGCGTAGAAGAATGGCAGAAGAAGGAGTTTGTAAATCTAAAAGAGACAAGCTTAATTATTTAGATGTTATTGAGAGAGATAACAGATTAAAAGAGGGATATTTGGCAATAGTAAAAGAATTAGCTATTAAATATGGAGTAGGAGGAAGATAGCATGGAAAGAAAATTCGTAACACCAAACACAGATTTAGAAGTGAGAACTACTAATATACAAGTGGTTGAGATTGGAGACTTAGCTTTTGAGCAAGATGAGAGGTATCCATGGGTTGATATTTATTTGCTTGAAGATGAAGAAAAAACAGAGCTTCTTGAGAGAATAGATGAAGAGGATATGCCGACAGGATTAGAGGAGTTAAGGGTATTTGCATTAAATTGGTATTTTCAAAACGTTGAAGTAATTAACAAAGGAGGGGTTGATAGTGGAACTTTTCACAGTTAAAGAAGTTGCCAAAAAATTAAAAGTCAATCCAACATGTGTATATGGATTGATGAAAGCTGGACATTTGGAGTATTTGATTTTAGGTAGTAGAAAGGTAACAGACTTTGAATTAAATAGATTTTTAAAAGAATCTCAAGGTAAAGATTTTACTGACATGAATAATGTTAAATTAATTGATAAAGGTAATGATTAAAGATGTTAACTCCAAATGGAAGAATAGTGTTAGGAATAATATCAATAGTTACAGCTCTATATTTAAGTTTGTACTTTATGATTAAATGCCTAGATGAAAAAGAACCAAAGCAAAGCTTTAAATACTTAATACTAAGCACATGCAATATGTTAGCTTTAATATTTGCAACCAATGTAATTTAAGAGGGAATAAATATGAATTACAAATATATAAAGTCTTTAAAAGCTAGATGTAGCAGCAAAGAGGAATTTGAAGAAATTTTATTAGCTATAGATCAAGACTTAAAATTTAATAAGCTTAGATTTGATAAGCGTATTACAAATGAACAATTTAAAACACTTATTAGCTCAACAGAACGTGTATTTAGGAGGATTATATGAAAAAAATTAATATAGGTTGTTTAGTAACTATAATAGGCTTAGTTGCTATATGGTGTTTCTTTTACTACTTATCTTATAAAGTTTGGTGTTGGCTATGGACTTAATTGAAATAGCTAAAAGGATAGCTTACAGAGTACAAAAAAGACTAAGTAAACTAACAATAGACAAGCCTCTAAACGTTTTAATAGAGGAAGAAATAAAAAGAGAGTGCATTGGCACCGACCAAAGTAACCAATGTACTCAACAAAAATAATTTCAGATAAATTTTAACACAAGATAGAGTTAATAGAAAGAGGGAGAGAGTATGGATCAAATAAAATATGAAGGTAAATCTATCCTGTCTAAAGGATATGGGATAATACCTAAACTTATTATGCAATCAAACATAAGTATAGAAGCTAAAGCTATTTATGCGTATATGTGTAGTTTTGCAGGAAATGGAGAAACAGCATTTCCTAGTATCGAAAAGATAATAAAAGATTTAAATATATCAGAATCAAGATTTTATAGACATAGAAGACAATTAATTGATTGTGGTTTTATAAAAGTTCAACAAAATAAGGTAAAAGGTAAGGTTGTTAATAACACATATATAATATTGCAAGTAATTAGTGAGAATAATAGTAAAAATTACAAAAAACCATACCCTCAAAATAAGGGAACGGATAGAAAACCATACCCTCAAATTGCGTGCACGGAAATTGTATGCACGGAAATTGCGTGCACGGGAAATAAGGGAAGTAATAATAACAAAACAAATAATAACAAAACAAATAATAACAATATAAATAACAACAAAACAGATGTTGTTGTTAATAAAGATTTTCAAAAAGTCTTAAAGGGGTTTGATGAAAGTGATATAAAATCAATTCTAAAGTTTTGTTTTGAAAATCATATTGATATTGAGGTAGTTGAAGAAAAACTAAAAATTATAAATGGGATGAAGAAAGTTAATAACAGGGTAGGTGCTCTTATAAAAGCTATAAAAGAAGATTGGAAACCTAATAAGGGACAAGTTAATAATAAGTGTAATTTTAGTCAACGAGATTATGACTATGATTCTTTAGAAAAACAATTATTAGGTTGGGAAGAATAAAAAAATTAGGAGGATTTTATAAATGAAATATATAGTAGATGGAAAGTTATTAGACACAGATAAGGCTGAATTAGTTTTAAGATATTCAGAAAGTAATATGATGCTTAAAAGAGAGTGTGAATTATATAAAACTAATAGTGGTGGATGGTACAAAGTAGATATATCTTTTAGTAATAGAGACTATGAAATAAATAGAATTATTAATGCATGTAAAAGAATTAAAGAAAATGATGCAAAAGAAATTTTAGAAAGAGCCAATTGTGTAAATGCTTATGAAAAATATTTTGGAAAGCTTGAAGAAGCTTAGAACTTTTTAATTAAGTGAGGTACTGAGGATGTTTAGAAGTATTAAAGCATGAAAAAATAACAGTTGAATATATTAAATTTTTAGGTAAAGTATGTACTTATTATGGATATACGTTAAATGATTTAGAAAGAAAGCTTATTAAAAACGGAAAAGATAAGTTGAGGATGGGACTGTAAAAGAAGGTGAAGTAATTGGAACTTTTAGAGGGACAAATGAGTATTTTTGATTTAAAACAAGAGAGTGAAAAAAACTTTGATTTCATAATTCTTGTTTATAAAAGTGTAGGCTCTTATAAATCTTATAAACCAAAGGAGAAAATAAGGTTAGTAAAAGGTATGAAAATCTATTATATAGGATATGAACATTCTGGATTCGGATATTATGATTGCATCATTAAAGAAGTCAGAGAAGATAGTCTTGTTATATATGATTATTTAACAGGTGAAAATAAGGAATTGTCTTTTAAAGATTGTGATTTAGGAGCAATGGAGATAGAACCATTTGCTCCGTTAACAAAAGGAACAAATTGTTCGAATTATTTAAAGAGTTTAGAAATTTTAAAAATAAGAGATATAGATTTAAATGATTATAATGATGAAGTAGAAGCTAGGGATTATTTTAACAACATTAAAAAATATGCTAGGAATAGAAAGTATATCGTTGGTTAGAAGGTGTTTAGAGTGATAGAAGGACAAATGAGTGTATTTGATATTATAAATAAACCTAAGAAAGTTTATAGATTCAGTAAAAAGCTATTCAGAAAGAATGCTCCAGCTAATATAAAAAGAACTTTAGCAACTCATTTAGGTGTGTTAGATGGAATGGAAGTTAATTTTGATAAAGAAGATGGAGAGATATTTGAATATATAGTAAATGGAGAAGCATATTGTTTATATCCAGTATTTAAGGAGTGGTGTAAGTATGAGTAGAGATATTAAGTTTAGAGCGTGGGATGAAGAATTAGGAGAAATGTTATATACAGAGAGCGAAGAATGGTTTGATGATGGTGTATATTTTAGATTCAATAAACATGAAGATGAGTTAAGACATGATTTAATGCAATATACAGGGTTAAAAGATGAGAATGAAAAAGAGATATATGAGGGAGATATATTATCTATAAAAATATATAGTAGAGATAAAATTATAGTGCAATGTAAGGCTGTAGTTGAATTTAAAGATGGTTGCTTTGGCGTTATATGGGGATATGATAAAACATTCTTGAGTTTAAAAAGTTTTTTTAATACTAAGTTTGAGGTTGTTGGTAACAAATATGAGAATCCAGAGTTATTGGAAGGTGAAGAGTAATGAGAGAAATGAAATTAGTTAGAGGTGAAGTTACTATTACAATACAAGTTGCTACTTTAGTTGATAGAGGACTGGACCAAGAAGAGATGTGGGAAGTTGTATCTGAATTAGCAAATAACGAAACTGTTGATGTTGATACTGATGTGGATATGTTTGATATAACTAATATAAATCTTAATGAAAAACTTAGTGAAAGATATGAGAATAAATCATTAGATTGTGATGAGTGGAAAGATTTATTAAATAAAGCTGATAAGGAAGAAGATGAAATTATAGAAATACTACAAGGACAAATAGGATTTAATATTTAAGGAGGAACTATGGATAAGACATTATTTAAAAAGACAGAAGCTATATTATATGATTATAATAATTTAGAATTAAAGATAGATTTATTAAAAGCAGAAATAAAAGATATTGAAGAAACATATCAAGGATGTGGAGCTATTGGATATGAAGAAAGAACACAAGTAACAAATAAGTTTAATAGTTCTGTAGAGAATGAAGTATTAGAAAAAGAAAAAATGTTAAATACTCTTAAGATGGATTTAAGTAATAAAATGAAGTTAAAGCGTAGAATAGATGCAGCAGTACAAGGATTAAAAAAAGATGAAGAAAGAAAATTAGTAGAACTTAGATATATAAATAAAAGACCTTTAAGTTGGAATCAAATAGCATATGTACTTAAATATAGTCAAGAATACTGTAGAAAAGATTTAAGGATAAGTGCTATAAAAAGTATAGGTGATACAATATTTTATAATCCGTATATACAACAAAGGTTAATCTAATAAGTTAATATTATGGAAATATTAACTATATAGGGTATAATAATTTAATGGGAGGGGAGTTAATGGGAAGTAGAGAAGATAATATTAAAAAAGCAGAAGATATTACTAATCAAAAGATATTTGATATATGTTTAAAAGAGTTATCAGAGTTAAAATTTGATAAAACTCAAAATATATTAAGGGCATTAATAGGAGGGAGTTCTCCAATAATTCCTTTGATTTATTTATATAGAAAAGATTTATTTGAAAAAATGGATTTTATTGAAGTATTAGTTATTGGAATCTGTATTAATATGATACTTTTATTTATGATTAATTATATTAATATTTTAAAAAATTATCTTAAAATATATTGCCAATATTTTAAATTATCTTTAGAAATGAATTCAATTAAAGCTAGTAATGTATTATTTAAAAAATATCTTATTTCTGCATTTAAAAACATAGAAAATAAAGAGATAGACAACTTAGATAAGTTAAGTAAAATAAAATTTAAGATTGCCAAGTTATTTCAATATAAAGAAGAAAAGGGATATTCTAATTTAAAAACGATAGTAACATATATGAATGATAAAAGAACATATGAAATTTTTAAAAATGATTTTTTAAATGCTATTAATATAAATATTATTGTTGGATCGGTGGTTATATTAATCAAATTAGCAACATTTGTAAAAATAGTTGATATCAATTTTAAAGAAATATGTTGGATACTAATATTTTTATATTCGATAACTTTATTAATATGTATTTTTAGAATAGTTAAAATGATAAGTATTATTATTATTACTTATGTTTATAAATTTATAGGAAGAGGTTATGTACAAGAAACGGAGGAACAAATAACTTTTTTTGATTAAACAACTACCGTTTTTCTACCACATAACTACCGTATTACTTCCGGATATTTGTGTTAAACTATAAATGGTGATGATTAAAGTTTTTCTTTAAAATCTCTTTTATGTAAAAAGAGCAGGGGATTAAGTTCCCTGCAACGTGGAAAGTTACTCAAGTGGTTAAGAGGGCAGATTGCTAATCTATTAGTAGGCTTAAAGTCTAGCAAGAGTTCGAATATCTTACTTTCCGCCATTAAAAAATTAAATAACCTCTGGATTACGGGAAAGAATCTAGTTTCGGCTAGGTTCTTTTTGTTTGTAAAATATGGTATTATTATATTTATAAATATTTAAAAGGGGTGAATACATGGAAAAATTAGCAGAAATTAATCTAAATGACTTTTCAAACTTTGAGCCAATAAAAATTGATTTACCAGACCTAATATCTCCACAAATTGATTTTAAGTTTGATGAAAAAAAATTTATGGATGAAATTGATAAATCTAGTAAAGATAAATTAAGACGAGAAATAGAAAACAACGAAAGTTTAAAAAAAATTGTAGATTATAATGGAGAATTAGTAATTCTAAATAATAAGATTTTGAAAAAAATAAATTCTTTGGATGATACATTATCTTTTTTGAATAACTCTTTTAATAAGAAAAGCGAATTTGATAAAAAGAAAGCTATTGAACAAACAGCATTATTATTAGAGTTGGCTCAGATAATAGAAGAGAAAGATAATAGTAAGCTTGAAAATTTCATGAATAATGTTGGAGCGCCTTTAAGTGTAGGATTAGTAACTGAATATTTAAAAATGAAATTAGGAATATCATAAGTTTAGAACTCTCAATATGAGGGTTCTTTTTATTTTGTTTAAAAGGAGAAATGCCCATGAGTGATTTAAATAAATTAAAAGTTACTGTAGATGCTAGAAACTTAGATAATGTTAAAAATACAGTGAAAGTAATTAACAATAAAGTGTTTAATCAAGGAAGGAATTTTACATCTTATGATGTTGAATTGCTAGATGCTTTATTAGGCAAAGATTGGGTTAATGAATATAGAATAGGACAAAGATATATTAAGGAGGAAGAGTAAAATGGGAGAATTAAAAACTATTCAAAAAAGAGAAAAGTTAAATAAGGTATTTGCTTCAGGAGAAAAAAGTTGTGGTGGAGCATATCATCAATATAATATTGAATCTGTTGAAAAATATAATGGATTACCAGTATATACTACTACAATTAATTTTCAAAAGGGAGCTAGAAAGGAAGAAAAATCCCAACATGGTGTAATTGATACGGATTTATTAGAAATAGTAAGAGATAGATTACATTGTTTTCAGCGAGGAGAATTTGCATCAGAATATAATTATCAAGCTTTAATTCATGTTGAAGAAGCTTTAATGTGGTTAAATAGAAGAGTTGAAGATAGAATTGAGAGAAATGTGTTGGGAACTAATAATAAATAATTTATAAAGATTAAATAATGGTTGGTTATTATATTTTTATATAAGTATAACTATGTTTTAAGTTCTTAATTGAGAAAGTAAACAACACAGTGATTTTTTTAGTATTATAAAGAATTATTTAGAAATTTAAATTTATTTCAATCTAAAGCTATCTATACAAAATGTAGTAGTTGTATCCAATACCTAAATAAATTATCAAGAAGGGAAAGAATGTGAGAAAAGAAATTAGTCAATTTTTAAGTTTAGAAAATAAAAAAGGATTAAGTGATGGAACTTTGAAAAAGTATGAGATAGATTTGGTTTTATTTATTGAGTACCTAGAGCATAGACAAAATATAAAAAAGTTGAATAATGTTAGTAGTGAAGAGGGACAAAAGATAATTGATAAATATATAAATTATTTAAAGAGAGAAGGATATAAACCAAGTACCATAAATGGAAAAATAGTAAGTATAAATAAATTTCTAAAATACTTAGGATGTGAATTTGAAGCGAAAGCGATAAGAATACAAAAGAAAATGTATATAGAAAACATAATAAGTGAAAGAGAATTTAAAAAGTTAATAAGAACTTGCAAAGATAACAAAAGAGACTATGCAATAATTATGACTCTAGCCAATACTGGTTTAAGAATATCAGAGTTGTTAAGCTTAACTATTAATGATCCTAAAAAAGAAAGTATTTATATTTATGGTAAAGGTGGGAAAGGTAGAGAGTTAATTTTATCACCACAGTTAAAGAAAATATTAAATGACTATATAGAGAATTACAGAATGAAAACTCATAAAAGATTATTATTTACTGGTGAACGTGGAGCTTTGAAAAGAGGTTCTGTAAATAAAATATTATTAAAGTATCAGAAAAAGACTAGTATAAGCAAAGAGAAAATGCACCCGCATAGCTTTAGACATTTTTATGCCAAGTACTTAATAAATAAAGGTGTTGGACTTGATGTTGTACAAACTTTATTGGGTCATGAAAATATTAATACTACAGCTATTTATACTAAGAGTTCAAAGAAAGAATTGATTAGCATAATAAATAATAATTTTGCAACTTAAATATTAAAAAGCAAAGAGGTGAGAATGTGGGATTTTTAGAAATATTAACATTGATATTTATAGTATTAAAATTGTTTGGAATAATTGCTTGGAGTTGGTGGCTAGTAGTGTTACCTGAAATAATAGCTTTTATTATATATACGATAGTTATAATTTTATTTTTAAAAACAGGGAGGAAGATTTTGAAATGATTATATTAAGAAGTGAATACAAATGTAGTAAAGAAGAAATTGAAGAATTAGAAAGAAGGTTATCAGCTAAATTGAAAGATGATGTAGTTGTTATCCCTAAAGGAATTAGTATATTAGCTGAAGTAAGAAGTAATTCAAGAATAGTAGTTAATGATAAGGTTAATGAATTTGCTTAGATGTAATATGATAAATAAAGGAGTTTATTATAAGAAATATGTATGGCTATTTTAAAGTTATGTAGTTGGCATGGTTGTACTAAGATTGTTGAAGGAGATAAAAAGTTTTGTAGTTACCATGAAAAAAAGAATTTGATAGAGCAGAGAGAAAGATATAAGGAGTATAAGAGAAGAAGAAGCCACAACGAGGAATCAAAAAGATTTCAAAGTTTCTATAACTCTGATTCTTGGAAAAGAATTAGAGAACTAGGAATAAAAGATACTCTAGCTATAGATGTAGTTGATTATTATAAGTTTAATAAAATAAGACAAGGTGAAAGAGTTCATCATATAGTAGAACTTAATGATGATTTTAGCAAAGCTTTAGATAGAAATAATTTAATTTATCTTACAGAGAAGAACCATAGGATAGTACATAGGGAATATATCAATGGTAATAAAGCAAAAATGCAAGAGTTGTTATTAGATTTAAAATTAAGGTTTATGGAAGAATTTAATTTATAGGTGGGGGCTAGAGAAAAGTTTGAAGAAGAGAAAAAAGGTCGCAGTGTCTAACCTTGCACAAGATTTTTTGTGATTTTTTAGGGTAGGGGGGGATTAGTTTTGAAAATTTGGAAAGGAGGGTAAAAATGGCTAGGTTAACATGTCCGGGTTACTTGGATAATGATGCTAAAAAAGAATGGAGAAGAATACTAAAACTTTTTGCTGAAGAAGAAAAAGAAATAACAGAAAAAGATTCCAAAGCACTAGAAAGATATTGTATAAACTATTCAGATACTCTAAAATTTTCAGCTTTATTAAAAGAATCGGGATATTTAATTTATAGCCCTAATGGATATCCTCAGCAACATCCTTATTGTCAACTTAAAAAGAATGCTGAACAGGAAATGAGAAATTGGATGAAGGAGTTAGGATTAACACCAGCGTCAAGAGCTCGTATGAATAAGAAAATAATTAAAAATAAAGATAGTGATGATCCTGAAATGGAAGAAATGATTTCTAAATGATAACACAAGATGAAATCAAAATAAAAGAACATTTAAATAAAAAGATTCTTATTCAAAAAGAATATATTCTAGACAAAGTTATAACTAATCAAAAAGAAAAATATGATGATGAAAAGTATTTTTTTGATGAAAATGAAGCTAGAAAAATATTTAAATTTCTATCAAAGCTAACTTTAGATAAGGGCAAAAAGGGTAGTAAAGTAAAATTATTAAGGTTTCAATTTGAAATCTTAACATCAATATTATGTGTAAAAAATAGAGAAACTGGTTTTAGAAGGTTTAAAGAAGCACATTTAAATATTGGTAGAAAAAATGGTAAAGGTTCTTTAGTTGCTTGGATTATAATTTATCTTTATTTTACCCAAGATACTTATGGAGCAGAATATATTATAGTTGCAAATGATATTAAACAAGCGACTAACCTATTTAATACTATTAAATTAACTATAAATAATAATAAAACTCTTAGAAAATATGTTAAAATTACAGATTCTAAAAAGGAAATGTATAGAAAAGCTACTAATAGCACATTAAGAGTATTGTCAAATGAAGGCGGAAATTTAGATTCATACGCAAGTTATATTGTAGTATTAGATGAGGTTCATGAATATAAAAGCGATGAAGCATATTCAAAGCTTATAACTGGTATGGGCTTATGGGATGATCCTATAATGTTTACTACAACAACTGCATCTAGTGGAGAAGATGAAACAAACCTAGAGTATCAAATGTATTCATACTCTAAGCAAATAGAAAGTGGTGAAGTTGATGATGAATCATTCTATTATGCTATCTATGAAGCTGAAAAAGATTGTGATATTTTTGATATTGACGAATGGTCAAATGCAAATCCTGCTTTAGGTTGTTTTAAAAAGATAGATGATTTTATAAAGTTGGCGAAAAAAGCACTTGCTATGAAGACATTTGCTGCTAAGTTTAGAAGATTATATTTGAATCAACACATTGCTACAGATAACATAAAAAATGCTATAAATATGGATTTATGGCGTAAGTGTACTAAGAAAATAAATTTAGAAGAGCTTAAAGAATATAAAATATGTTGGTGTGGATTAGATTTATCTTCAAAAAATGATATAACTGCATTTGTCATGATTTTCTATGATGAAGATAGAGAAAAATTTATAGTATATCCACATTTATTCACTCCAAAAGATACTATGATGGAAAGAGAAGAGGAAGATAAAAATCCATATAGTGAATGGGTAAAAAGTGGAGATTTAATAGCATTAGAAGGAAAATATATAAATTTTGAGCTTATGATGGATTATATATACAATTTAAATAATGACTTTGAATTTAAAAAAGTTGGTTTTGATAGATGGGGAAGTCCTACAATATTAAATAGATTGGAGGAAGTTTGGGATATAGTTCCTTTAGGACAAGGTTTTCAAACTATGACACCATTTATTAATGATTTTGAAGCTTTATTAATAGATGAAAGATTAATAATAGCAGAAAATGAAGTTTTTGAATTTATGGCTAAGAATGTTATTGCGGTTTATGATGAAGCAATGAATGTTAAGTATAGCAAAAAGAAATCTAAGTTTAAAATTGATGGAATAATCGGAATGATTATGGGTCTAGGTTTAGCTGTAGAAGAAAATGAAGTATCACATTATGATCCATTTGCAGAGCTAGAGGAAATTGAGGAGTGATAAAGTGAAAAGAAAATTTAAGAAGATAATAAATAAATTTAAAGAGAAGTTATTTATAGCAGATTTGTTATTAATAATTTCTTTTTTTATATTCTTTTTTACTACATTTAGTTTAAATAAATATGTTGCTATGTACTTATTAGGAATAGGAATATTTCTATTAAGCTATTTTGTACAGAAAAAGGTGAATAGTTAATGTTTTGGGATAAGATTGAACACAGAAATACAGAAGATACTATAAAAAAATATACTTTTGGAGAATTAATTAATAATGGGTTTGATTCAGTTTCAGATATTGAGCTTAAAGAAACAACTTATTTCAAATGTATAAAGTATATAAGCGAAAGTGTTGCTAAATGTCCTATTGTTGTTAAACAAAATAAAGAAGATGGCGAATATGAAGCATATAGTCATAGTTTGTATGAAAAATTAAGGTTAAGACCTAATCCATATATGACAGCTATAGATTGCATAAAAGCTTTAGTTGCATTAGGAGAGCATTATGGTATAGGTGGCTTATATATAGATAGAGTTAATAATGATCTTTATCCAGTTAAGATAAGAAATATCATAATAGATGATAATGGACTATTAGAAGGAAACTTAAATAAAGTTTTGGTTGAATTTAATATGCCTAATCAAGAAGGAAATTGTTTTGATAGAGACATAATATTATATAAGCCGGGAATAAGTTTTGATGGAATAAGAGCAAAAGCAACTAAAGAGCTGTTATGGAGCACTTTAAAAACAAATTTAAAAGGTCAAAATTATTTAGGGAAATTATTTGATAATGGACTTACTAATAAAATTCTTATACAACTTGCTAGTGATATAAAAGATGAAAAAGAATTAAAAAAAATACAAGCTAAATTTAAAAGACTATATGACAATGATGGAAGATTTATAACTGCTCCAGCAGGATATAAATTAGAAACTTTAAATTTAAGTCTTGCAGATGCACAATTTGAACAAATAAGAAAGTTAAGTAGAAGAGAAATAGCAAATTGTTTTGGATTAAGCCCTTCTCAAATAGGAGACTTAGAGGATAGTAATAATAACAATATGGAAATGCAGAATTTAAGCTTTTTAACTGATACGCTTTTAATAAAATTTCAACAAATAGAGCAAGAACTAGATTGGAAATATCTAAGTACAAATGATAGAAAGAAAGGTTTTAAGTGTAGGTTTAAGCAAGAAGTTATGTTAAGAACTGATCCTAAAACTCAGGCAGAGATTATAAATTCATATGTTCAATCAGGAGTATATTCTTTAAATGATGGAAAAGGTAAGATAGGAGTTTTAAAGGTAGATGGTGGGGACAGTATTTTAGTTCCTTCAGGATATTATAAATTAGAAGATTTAAGTAAAATAACAACTCAAAAAGGTGGTGGTGATGATGAATAGAGATGATGAATTTAGAAGTTTTAATACTTTTGAAGTTAGAACTGTTGGAGAAGGTGAGGAAAAACAAATTCACATTCAGGGATATGCTTTAAATTTTAATACGTTAAGTGAAGATTTAGGTGGTTTTAGAGAAACTATAGCCAGAGGTGCATTAGATGAATGTGATTTATCAAATGTTGTTCTAAACTTTAATCATAATAACAATATGATTTTAGCTAGAAATAATAAAAATGAAGGTATTGGAAGTTTAAATTTATCTATTGACGATAAAGGATTATTTTTTGATGCTATTCCAACAGACACAAGTTATGCAAGAGATTTGATAACTAATATGGAAAGCGGAATTGTAGGTAAATGTAGTTTTGCTTTTTGGTTAGATTGGTCGGATAGAGATGCACAAACTTGGGAATGGGATGATGGGAAAAAAGGATATGATTTTAGGACAATAAATAAAATCGCTAGAATAAGTGATTGTAGTATAGTTGTTAATCCAGCTTATGAAAGTACAAGCTCTAGTACGTATAAAAGAAGTAAAGAACAATATGAAAAAGATAAAAATAAAATTAATGAACTAGAAAATATGAAAAGAAATTTAGAATTAATAGATATAGAAGATGAAATATTTTTAAATCAGGAGGAATATTAAAATGGGAATAAAAGAATTAAGAGAAAGATATGAAGCGTTAAAATCTGAATTAAGAGAATTTATAGAAGCTGGTGATTTAGAAAAATCAAAAGCAAAGGAAAAGGAAGTAAAAGAAGCAAGAGAATTATTAAGAATAGCAGAGGATCAAGAAAAAGAGGATAGAGAGAGAATATTAAATCAGAAAAGAGTAAAGGAAGATAGAAAAATAACAAGAGAAGAAGAATTAAGAGCAATAGCTGCTATAGCATTAAAAAGAGGTTCTGAATTAACAGAGGAGGAAAGAGGAACAATAGTAAGTACAAGTAATTCAGCTATAATACCAAAGCAGTTTGTAAATGAACTTATAGAAATAAAAAAAGGATATGGATCATTAAAAGAATATTGCGATGTAATACCAGTTACAAAAGAAGAGGGAACTATTCCGGTAATAGATTATGACCAAAATGAAATAGCAGATTTAACAGAAGGACAAGATATAGTTGAGGGTAATTTAGTAACAACTGATGTATCATTTAAATGTACTAAGGTTGGATTATTTCAAAAGGTAAGTTCTGAAACTATTGATGATGCTGCTGTTGAAGTTGATACTTTAATAAGAAATAACTTTAGTGAAATTGCTACAACTAAAGAAAATAAAAAGATAATAGCACTTATAAATAAAAATGCTACAGCAGTTGAAGAGGCAACAGATTATGATGCTATAGAAAATGCTATAGATAGCACTGTTCCATCTGCAAAAACTGGAGTTGTTACATTATGTAATAGTGCAGGGTATTGCTTATTAAATAATAAGAAAGATACACAAGGAAGACCATTAAATTTAATTACAGTTGGTGCAAATGGTGTTGAATATTTCCATAATAAACCTATTGCTCAATTTGATGATAGTTTAGTTACTCCAACAAAAGAAAAGAAAGCAGTATTCTTTGTTTTAAACTTTAAAGAAGCTGTAAAATTTATTGATAGAAAACAAATAACAGTTGCAACTGGTAAAGAAATTAAAGATGATACAAACATGTGGAGTATTTTAGAAAGAATAGATGTTGTATCTGGTTCTAAGAGAACTATTAAAAAAATAGAATTATAATTTTTAGAAGGGATTTATTATGGTAAGCCTTGAAGAAGCAAAAAATTATTTAAGAGTAAGCGAGGATAATGAACGAGTAGATAATGAAATACAAGACTATATACAACAAGCAGTAATATATATAGATAGCTGTTGTGGTATAGCTTATAAAAAATATGATGATAAAGTAAAATTAGCAGATTTACTTATTAAGAAAATAGTAAATGATTTATATGAAAACGCTGGTATGATGCTAGAAGGTAAAAAGAGTGGATATGATAGAATATCAGAAACTATTTTAGATATATTAGCGAATTGTGGTGATTAAATTGGCTAGATTAAATAATTGGATATCAATAAAAAAGCTAGAAGAAAAAATTATAAAAGGGAGAAGGCAAACTACTGAGCCAACTCCCTTTTATGATTGTTGGGCTGAGGTATTAGATTTATATGGTAAAGAGCTATATGAAGCTATGGCTATGAAATTAGAGAATACAGTAATATTTAAAGTTAGATATTGCAAAAAGTTAGAAGAGCTTAGGAATAAAGAAAATTTTATAGTTGAATGGCAAGGTAGAAGATATGAAATATATTATCCTGATTTCTTAGGATATAAAAAAGATTTTATAAAGCTAAAATGTAAAGAGGTTTTATAAATGAGTAATGGATGGGAAATAGAATTTAAAGGTTTAGATGAACTTATTAAAACTTTTGATAAATTAGCCACAGAAGATGAAAATGAATCGGTTCAGAAAAAAATATTAAAAGAATGTGGTGATTTGGCTAAAAGAGCTGTAATACCATTAATTCATAGAAGCAAAGATAATAGTAAAAGTGGAAGAAAAGGAAGTAGACCTCCAGGGCATGCAGCGGATAATATTCCAGACCCTAAGATTAAAAAGAAAAAGGATGGATTGCAATGTATTGTAGGATGGGAGAAAACAGATGTAAGCCAATTTTTTTATATGAAAATGGAGGAATGGGGAACAAGTAAAAGACCGCCTCATCATGCTTTTGGAAAAGTAAATAAAATATTAAAAAATCAATATGATAAAATTGCTTTTAAAAAATATGATGAATTAGTTAGAAAGAAATTAGGTGATTAAAATGGATGATGAATTTGATATTATTGCTTTAGTATGTGATTCATTAGAGAGTTTAGATGTTCCGATTATAGAAGGTTGGTATGATAAAGAACTTAATAAAACTCATATAACAGTACATGAATATTTAGATCAAGAAGATGAATTTGAGGATGATAATCCAAGTGAAATAGAACATAATATCCAAGTTGATATTTGGAGTAAGGATGGAATTGAAGCTAGTAAATTTAAAAATAAAGTAAAACGACTTTTAAAGAAAAATAATTTTAATTATGACAATGGACAAGATCAGTATGAGCCTGATACAAAAATATATCATAAAGGATTAAGGTTTAGTTATATAGAAATTTTATAACTAAAAGAAAGGAGTTAATATGACAGAAGATAATAAAGTAGTTAATACAAGAAGATGTGGTTGTAAAGATATATATATAGCTGTAGTTACAGCAAATACGGCAACAGAATATACAACAGAAAAACCCATTAAGTTAGGAAGGGCATTAAATGCTAAAGTAACAACTAAAAAAAGTGTTGAATCAACAGAGAGCGACGATACTATAGAAGAAACTTTTGAAAGTTTTGATAGTATAGAAATTGAGTTTGATGTAAATAAGCTTAATCCAACTCAAAAAGCTTTATTAAGAGGTGCAACATATAAAAATGGATATCTAGTTAATAATGTAAATGATCAAGCGAAAGAAGTTGCTATTGGTTGGAGAGCTAGACAAACAAATGGGAAATATGAATTTGTTTGGTACTATTGTGGTAAGTTTAATGGTGGCTGGGATGATAATTATGAAACTAAAGGTAAAAAGCCTAAGACACAAACAGATAAAATGAAAGGTACTTTCTATGGCAGACAAAAAGATGATAATACAAGTGTAGAGGTTGATGAAACATTTTTATTGTCAGAACATACTGATGCTAAAAGTGCAATTCAAGATTGGTTTGCTAAGGTACAGGAGCCAACTGCAGCTTAATTAAAAAGGAGGAGTAATAATGAAAATAACAGTAAAAAATAAACAATACAATATTGGAGAAATGAAGTATGAAAAATACATTCCGTATATAGAAGCTAGAAATAAAATAATAAAAAAAGAACTTTATGAACCAGCAGATGTTGATTTAATGATAAATACATTAGTTCTCTTATTTGATAATCAATTTACAAAAAAAGATATAATTGAAGATATGAAAATATCAGATATAATATTCAATTTCTTAAATGTTGATGTACAAATAGCAAATGAATCAAATAAGAAAGCTATTAAGGTAAGAGAGGGTTTTACGAAGGGCAAGAAATTCAAGAGATAGGAATTTCTTGTCTTAATTTATATACAAATAAATTTACTATAAGAAAATATAAGAAGTATATAGAGATAGAAAGAAAAATAAGAAATAGCGAAAATGAAATATATAGTGTATATTCTCTTTTAATAGTATTCTTTGATAATAAAGTTAGCATATCAGAATTAAAGAAAATTGATATTTTTGAAGTATTAGAATGTTATCTTTGGATTAAAGTGTTTATTGATAATATTATAGTCAAAAGAATAGTTGATATATTTGGTGAAAAAGTAGAATATGAAGAAAGTGCTTTTGATGAATATGATGAAACTGAAGGTGTTAGTGATGAAGAATTAGATAACCATGGTGATTATGAAGAAAATCAAATAGAGATTTTAGATAGTATTGTAAAATATTCTATAAAAATTTATAGAGATAGTTTAAATACAATATTAGATATGGATTTATTAGAATTACTAGATTATATAGAAAGTGATATCAATAATAATGATAATGAAGGAGAAGATTTTTAAAAGTCTTCTCTTTTTATTTTGAATGAAAGGAGGGGATTATTATAGGGGCTAATGTAAAAATAAATGCAAATAGTTCAAGTTTTCAGAAGCAAATGAAAGAAATGGCTCAGGAACTTAAAAAGGTTGGAAGTAGTTATAACTTAGCTAATACACAAGCTAAATTGTTTGGAAGTAGAACTGACTTATTAAAAAGCCAACAATCTGAATTAACAGCTAAGATGAAGATACAAAATAATATGATAAAAACACAAGGAGAACATTTAACTAAATTAAATGGAGATTTAGATAAGCAAAAATCCAAACAAAGTGAATTATCTAAAAAAATAGATGATACTACAAAAAAATATAAAGATAGTGTAGAAGCAACTGGTAAGAATAGCAAGGAATCTAAAGAGTTATCTAAAGAACTTAAAATGTTAAAAGAAGAATATTCTAAAAATGATAGAGCTATAGATAGTAATATTTCTAAGTTAAATAATGCAGAAATTAAACTTAATAATAGCAAAAAAGCTTTAGAAGAAAATAAAAAAGCTTTAGAAAATATAAATAAAGAATTAGATAAAACAAAAATAGATAAATTTTCAGAAGGACTTGGAAAAGTTGGAGATAAAGCTGGTAAGATAAGCAATAGAATGAAACCAGCCTCAATTGCTATAACTGGTATTGGAACAGCAATGGGTTATTCAGAAATGAAGTTTGAAGATGGAGTTGCTAATATTAATACTTTATTAGATGATTCAAGTCATTTAGAAGGATATAAAAATAAAATAATAGAAATATCTAATGATACAGGAAAAGAGTTAAATGATATTACTGATGGTATGTACACTTGTATTTCTTCTATTGGAGATGGCGGAAAAGAAACAGAAAAAATATTTGAAACCATGGCTAATAGTGCTAAAGCTGGTGGCGCAGAAACAAACGATGCTGTTGCTTTAATTAGTGCTGGGATGAAAGGATATAATCAAGTAAATGACGAAACTGCAAAGAAAATTTCTGACTTAGCATTCCAAACAGCTAAATTAGGAGTAACAACTTTCCCAGAAATGGCAAGTAGCATGAAACCTTTATTTCCTTTAAGCTCAACATTAAATATTAGTATGCAAGAATTGTTTGGTTCAATGGCTACGTTAACAGGTGTAACAGGTAATACTGCTGAAGTAAGTACGCAAATGAAGGCTGTATTTAGTAACTTGATTAAACCAACTACAGATATGGATAAGTTAATAAAGAAATATGGTTATAGTAACGGACAAGCCATGATAAAAGCTAAAGGACTTACAGGGGTTTTACAGATTTTGCAAAAAGAAACTGGTGGACAATCCGACAAGTTAGGTAAGTTATTTAGTAGCACAGAAGCACTTACAGCAGTTACAGCACTTACCGGAACACAATTTGATAATTTTAAAGATAAAACAAAAGCTATGAATGATGCTTTAGGTTCTACAGATAAAGCTTTGGAGAAGATTAATAATACTACTGGAAACGACTTTAGAACATCAATAAATATGGCTAAAAATAGTTTAGTTGGATTTGGAGAAATATTAGCACCTTTTATTTCTATAGGAGCTAAAGTGTTAAGTACATTAACTAAAGGTTTATTAGGGTTATCTACAGGTCAAAAGAAGTTGATTGTTGGCTTTGGAGCAACATTTGTTGGAGTCAATATCTTACTGGGTGGATTAAGTAAATTATCAAAAGGGATAAAAGATAATATAAAATTTACAAAAGATATGATTAAAGTAACTAAAAATGGGGTTTCTAAGCTAAAAGATTTTGGCAAAGCTACTAAAGAGGGAACTAATATAGTTGGAAAGTTTGGTAAAGGTGTAATTAGTGGTACTAAAACAGTAGCTAATTTTACTAAAGCAATAATATTAAATACTGCAAGTGGCGTTAAAAATGGGGCTATTTGGGTAGGAAATAAAGTTAAAATGTTAGCCTATAAAACAGCTCAATTAGCTGTAACTGGAGCAACAAAAGCTATGACATTAGCACAAAAAGGGTTAAATATAGTAATGGCTATGAATCCTATTGTATTAGTAATTGGATTATTGGTAGCTTTAGGTGCTACATTTGTTATACTTTACAATAAGTGTGAATGGTTCAGAAATGGAGTTAACAATGTTTGGAGTTCTATAACTTCAACCTTTACTAAATTTGATAACTTCTTTACAGGGATTTTCACTAAAGATTGGACAGAAAACTTAGGATTATTAGGAGTTCCATTAAATTCTTTTTTAGGAACCGTAGGAGCAATATGGAATGGAGTTAAAAGTATATTCAATGGTATATTAACATTCTTACATGGAGTATTTACTGGAAACTGGGAAGAAATATTCCAAGGGTTAGGAGATATAGTAAAATCTATTTTTGGAACTATAGGAGGAGTAATAAAAGCTCCAATTAATGCAGCTATAAGTGGTATCAACTGGGTTATAAGTAAAATTAATACCATAAGTTTTGATGTACCTTCGTGGATTCCTGGTATAGGTGGAAGTCATTTTGGAATAAACTTACCGACTATTCCAGCACTTGCTGAAGGAGGAATTGTAACTAAAGCAACAATGGCGTTAGTTGGAGAAGGAAAAGAGCACGAAGCTGTTATACCATTATCTAAATTAGATAAATTGGTAACATCTAGTGTTAAGGCTGTATTGAATAGTTATATTAGTAAAAAAGATAAATATACACCTACAGAAGGACCTAAAATATTTAAAATAATAGTTCCTGTAGATGGGAAAATACTTGCAGAGGTTATTGTGGATAGTAATGGTAATGTATTAACTAAAAAATCTAAAGATAGAGCAATAGTTAGGGGGGAAACAGCTTGGTAGATTTATTTTTTAATAATAAAAGTTTAAGACGAAATTTTAAAGTTAGTATAGTAAAAAGACCTCCAACTATGTTTTCTATTAAAAATAGAAGAAAAACAGAAGTGCCAGGTAGAGATGGTGATTTATATGAAGATTTAGGAGGACAAAAAGATATAACTTTTCCTGTAGAATGTAATTTTATATGTTCTCCAAATGAAATAAGAGATAGATTTAGATTATTAAAAAGCTGGTTAAAAAATATAGAGGATGATAAATTAATATTTACAGATGATCCTAATTGGTTTTATAAAGTTGTTGATATAAATATAAGTTCTATGGATGTTATAAAAAAAAGAAAAGGACATTTTATAATTAACTTTACTTGCAGAGGATATCAGTATAAGTTAGATGCAGATGAATTTATAGAAGTTCCTAATGGTATGATATTATTTAACGAATATGATATAGCGAAACCATTGATATATTTAGAGGGAAATGGAAAAGTTGAAATAAATATAAATAATAAAGTTTTTGAAGTGTTAGTTAATGAGTTTGTATATATAGATTCTGAATTAGAAGTTGTATATAAGCAAAAAGATGATGATCCATATAATTTAGATATTGGAGATTATCCAGTTTTAGTACATGGAGAAAATACAATATCTTATAGTGGAGATTTAGAAAAATTTGAAATTAAATTCAGATGGAGATGTGTATAATTGCAATATTATAAAAGTAGTAATACTAATTTTAATAAAAATGGAGATATAACACTTCAATTAAACACTGGAACTTTAAGAGTAGAATTAAATACTGGAATAAATGAAATAGAATTTGAAATTCCTTATGATAAACAGAAGAGATGGAAGAAAGTTAATGAATGGGGAGTTGTAAAATGTAAGGTTTTTTATAGTAAAAATAGACAACTTTATAGGATTTATAATGTAACTAAAGGTATGTTTGGACTAAAGTGTAGTGCAAGGCATATCTTTTTTGATTTAATAAAGCATACTATTTTAGATAATAGAGCTGTTGCAACTAATGGACAACGAGCTTTAGATATAATTTTAGATGGAACTAATTTTAAAGGACATTCAGATATAGAAAAGATAGCAACAGCTTATTTTGTTAAACTTAATGCAATTCAAGCCATAAATGGAGATAAAGAGAATAGTTTTAGAAACCGTTGGGGCGGTGAAATGCTTTATGATAACTTTGATATTTATGTTAATACTAGAATTGGTAAAGATAATGGTATTAGGATTAAATATAAAAGAAATATGGAGGATGTAAGTTTAACAGTAGATAGAGATTCTATAATAACTAAAGGATGTCCAGTTGCATATGATGGGAAAATGTTACCTGAAAAATATATTTGTAGCCAATTAATTAATAAATATCCTATAGTTTGCGAAGGCTTTATTGATGTAAGTGATTTAAAATTAAAAGACCCTGAAAATCAAGATGATGAAGGTTTTGATACAGAAGAAGAATTATATAATGCTATGAGAGAAAGAATGGTATATTTATATAATAATGGATTGGATAAACCTAAGGTAAGTGGAAGTGTTAAGTTAGCAAATTTAGCTAATACGATAGATTATAAAGATTTTAAAAACCTTGAAAGAGTTGGTATTGGAGATACGGTTACAATAGACCATGAGGAAATTGGAATTGACATAAAAACAAGATGTATAGTAATTGAATGGGATTTAGTAACAGAAGAAATTATAAATACTGAGTTTGGAGATGTTGAAGTAAATTATTTTGACAAACAAGAAATTGCTAATGGTAAATTAGAAAATATATTAAATAATAATGGCACTGTTAATCCAAGTAAGATGGAAGGAATCATAGATGCATTACAAACTAAATTTAAAGCACTTAGAGATGTAGCTCAACCTCAACATGTTTTGGGAATGTTATTTGAGGATAAGATAAAAGGCTCTAAAACTTACGGAGCTATGGCAATAGGTAGCATGGGATTTATGATAGCATCTGAAAGAACAGAAGATGATAAAGATTGGGATTGGCGTACTTTTGGTAGTGGACAAGGATTCTTTGCAGATTGGTTAGTTGGAAATTTAATGACTGTATTAATAACTAACAAAGATAAAAGTTTTGAAATGGATTTAAGAAAACCAGGAGGAATGACATTTAAAAATAATGGTATTAAATCTATGTTGATAGAAAATAATGCCTTAAAGATGTTTAATTAT
>OKWS01000018.1_pt1 | contig 154972 bp, 133 predicted proteins | sample 1607061 | NCBI WGS metagenome assembly OKWS01 (sample SAMN07501040, study PRJEB24779) | human gut metagenome | isolation source: stool | host: human infant | place: USA: Pittsburgh, PA | reverse complement strand
GAATTGCTGGTTTATGTTAATATCTTCTGTTTAATTTTCAAAGACCATTTCGTTGTCGCCCTCAAGCGACTTTCTTATTTTAACATCTTTAAGAAACTTTGTCAACAACTTTTTTTCAAATTTTTATTTGATGTTTTGTTGCCGTGTCTCTTGCTGACGAAATTTATCTTACCATTTTAACCATATTTAATTTAATACTTCTCTCTGTTTTAGATAAAATATATTATTATTTCTATATTTTTCTTTAAAATACTTACTTTTTCCTATATAGATACACTAGGTAAAGTGTTTTAAATAAAATTTACATTCAATATACTTTTCTGTAGAATATTGTATTATTTTATACTATATTTTTAGATTATATAAAAAATACGCTTACATTTTGCATACAAAAATAGATTTTCATATTAATTTATATATAATTTTCTCTATGTTTTTTAATTAATAAATAAAAATATATTAAAGTGATTAAATGTAATTTACTAAATAATAAATAGAAAACACTTATTTACTATTAAATATAATCACATAGATCTATTCTCCAACTAAGTTTAAATTATTAGCAAACTCCTCTAGACTATATTGAGCATAGTCTGTGTTAATTGCTTTTTTACCTATATCAGTGTAGTAAGAAGCATAAACTGATATTATTAAAAATGCAAATAAAGAAAAAACTACACTTTTCCTAAAATACTTTATAAAGACTACTCCTACTAATACAGATATGGCTAACCATAAAATTTCTGAAGACACATCTATCTTTAATGAATTTATAACTACCATGCATTGCATTATGCCAAAAAATAAAATTATACCAGCTAATAATAAAAATACTGTTATTATGGCTGAAAATAGATATGCTATGACCATATTAAAATAAGAATTACCTGTAAAGTCTTTTTTAGTTAATATATAAGAAGCAATAAATACATTTATTATTGCAAGCAAAATTATTCCTTTATATGTTTCTAAAATGAAGTTACCAAAAAAATTAACAAGACTCTCTAAAAATAATGTTGCTGTAATATCTCCATTATAAATTCTAGCCTTAGATAATTCATCAAACTCTATTCCTGATATTTCACTCATAAAGTTTAAAACTACCATTCTCATTATTATCATAATTAAAACAAATAATATTATTTGAGCATTTGCCTCTTTTAAATATTTTTTAGATGATTTTCTAGCCATAAGAAATTCCCCCTCTTTTATAATTCACTTTAATTATTGACAAGCAGTATCAATCTTAATCACTAAAACATATAATCCAAAAATATATTTATATTGATTAATAAAACTCTAAATTAATATTTAGGTAACTATTAATAAACATATCCCTAATTTAAAATAGGCATATTAAGATTATTTAAAATTAATCTTAAATATGCCTGTATAAAATAAATTAATATGAGGTAGCTTTTAATCAATTATCTATTTGCTCTTCTTTTTTGTGTTGATATTTAAAATTTCTAATAGTCTAACAATAATTTAATTATATTAGATTAAATTTTATCTTAAACCAAGTCTTAGTTATTCTTCTAAACAATTTAAGAGTAAGGTATATACTTAAAAATCATCCATATATTTAAATTTACATTTTGCATTCATCCTTAAAATTTGCAAAAAACTTTACATAAATATTATATTAATTTCTTTAATAATAAAAAATATCTTATTTATACTTATTAATGTATTAATTTTACATATATTATTGTTTTTGTAATATAATAATCTTTTTTTACCATTTATTAACCCTTTATTTAAAAGTTAACTTAAAATTTTCAATTTTTTTGTGGATATTACTAAGGGTTTTAAGGTATAATTTGTTGAAATTACTATAAAACTCTCGAAAAATATATTAAAGATAGGTGATTAAATGAACAAACTTAAAATTGTATCTTTGTTTATGAGTAGCTTTTTAATGATTAGTGCTTTTTCAGCACCATTAATAACTAAAGCAAATCCCGAAGTTAATAAATTACAAGAGGAGAAAAAACAAATTACAGAAGAAAAAGAAATTAAAAAGGGAAAGCTCGATGAAATTAAAGATAGCATTGACGCTAAACAAGCTGAGCTTAATTCAGCTCAAGCAAAAGTTACTGAATATGAAGAGAAGATAAAAACTTTAAATAATGAAATTTCTTCAACTGATTCAGAAATAAGTAAAGTAGAAAAATCAATTGAAGAAAATACTACTGAAATTGAAAAAGCTAAAAAAGAACAAGAGTTAAAGCAAGAAATATTAGGTGAAAGACTTAGAAACGTATATAAATCTAACTTAAACGATAAGTTTTTATATATGATTCTTGAGTCTAAAAACTTTGGAGAATTATTCTCTAATATAGCAAATATAAGAACTCTTGTTAAAACAGATAATAAGCTTATTGAAGAGATTGAAGCTTTAAAAAATGAACTTGAAGTTAGACAAGCTGAACTTGAAACTTCTAAATCTACATTAGCTAGCAAAAAAGCCGAACTTCTTTCTAAAGAAAAAAGTCTTAATGAAGTTAAGGCTGAACATGAAAATACATTAAATACTTATAAATCTCAATTAAACGAATTAGAGGAATTAGAAGCTGAAAAGAATGCTGAACTTAAAGAATTAGCAGATAGGGAAGATGAAATTGAAAAGGAAATTCAATCATATTTTACTAAAACTCCAAGCACAGCATCTCCAACTAGTAATTCATCAAGTGGATTTATAAGACCAGTTGCTTCTTCTACCATAACTAGTTCATATGGTCCAAGAGTTCACCCTGTAACTGGTCAGTATAAAGTTCATACAGGTGTAGACTTTGCAGCTTCAACAGGAACTCCATTTGTAGCTGCTAAAGATGGGGTTGTAACCGCTGCTGAATATCATCCTGCTTACGGAAATATGGTTATAATAGATCACGGTGGTGGATTCAGTACTCTATATGCTCACGCATCTCAATTAAAAGTTTCTGTAGGTCAAAAAGTAAAACAAGGACAAGTAGTTTCTTTAGTTGGTTCTACAGGATATAGTACAGGCCCTCATGCTCATTTTGAAATAAGAATTAATGGACAACATGTAAATCCAATGGATTATATTTAATAGAAAAGATAGTCATTTGACTATCTTTTTTTATTTACATAATTATTAATTAAATTTCTATAAGAATAATTTTACATATCAATTATTGATTATTAAAAGATATATATTATTAATTAAATACTTGATTTTAATGGAAACATAAAATATAATGAAAGCGTTAACACATTGATAACCATTTTAATACTTTGTACATTTTTATGTAACAATTGAAAGGATGAGATTATGAGAAACTCAAAAATTACAGCAATTGTATTATCAGCAATAATAGGTATTGGTGTTGGAACTGGAGGTACTTTAGTTTACGAAAACAACCAAGAAGCAAAACAAATCTCTAAGTTAGAACAAACAACAAAGGCTAATGCAGTGGAAGAGATTGTTAAAGGAAATGTTTTAGCAACTTTATGGCAACAAAATTCTGGAGAGGTAAAGGCTTTAAGATATGAAGCATACAACTCTGGAAAGAGATATGTTGATGAATTAGTGAAAGAACCTACTGCTAAACCATATGCAGTTACCTTAGATATTGATGAAACAATAATAGATAATTCACCTCATGCAGGGTATGAAATAAAGCATAATGAATTATTCTCAAAGGAAAACTTTGGTGAGTGGGTACAAATGGCTGATGCAGCTGCAATAGATGGAGCTAAAGACTTTACTGATTATGCTAAAAGTAAAGGATTTGAAGTTTTCTACGTTTCAAATAGAAGTGAAGAAAAGGAACTTGATGCAACTATAAAAAACATGCAAAAATTAGGTTTTGTAAATTCAGATAAGGATCATATACTTTTAAAAACAGATACAAGTAGTAAAGATGCTAGATGGGATAAGATAAAAGAGAATTATAATCTTGCAATTTATTGTGGAGATAACTTAGGTGACTTCCCTGATGGATATGATAATAAGTCTAATGAACAAAGAAGAGAAATAGTAGATAAAGAAGCTCAATTCTTTGGAACAAAATACATAGTGCTTCCAAATCCAACTTATGGTGATTTTGAAAATGCCGTTTATGGATATGACTTCAAAAAATCTCCAGAACAAAAACTTGAAGATAGATTAAATAGTATAAAGTCATTTAAATAAACTTTAATTAATTTAAAGAAGTTTAATTATACATATTATGAATAAAAAATCTATATTACTAATGTAATATAGATTTTTTTATTATAATATATGTTAACAAAATCCAAGTCTTAAGGCCCTTAAAATTAATTGTAATAATCATAATTCAATTGTTTTTCATAATTTAGAGTTAATAATATTTATATGCTTTATAACTTTTGAAATTAGATATTATTTTTTCTTGATTTATAATATTCTTTTAGTCTTTCTCTTTGCTCTTTAACTATAATTTCATCAATTATATTGCTAAGTTGAAGAACCTCTTGAGTACATCCATATTTCTGATATAAACCTGCTAATAAATCTTTTAACTCATTTGTAAACATTTTATCATACTCTCCCTTTTTAATCTTTAATATCATCTCCTATTAAAACATCATATTTCTTACCTATAAAATTTTAATTACTTAGATAATTTATTAAAATCATTTATATTTAAATAGAAACCATAACTTAAGATAATAAATCATCCTTTAACTATATTCTAAAATTATTTAACTAATTAGTAAATAATTTTAGAATTACAAAATTCGACCATGAATATTTATTAATTTATTATGAGTTTTTATACTATTTATCCTTTTTTAACCATAACTTATTAATAAAATATTAAATTGCTCTTTTATCTTTTTAATTATATTTCATATTTTACTAATAAAAACCATATTTTTGTCCTATAAAAAATTCTTTATCTCAAAAAGCCACTTGTTTTTGTAAAAAAAATACACTTTTAGTTTAAAATTTTAAAACATTTTCTTTACAATATTAAAATCTATATAAAATTAGTATGAACTTTTAAAAAAATAAATTTTTATATAATTATTCTTATACTAAAATACTATTATAAATTAATAAAAGGCCTATACCAAATCAATTTGGTATAAGCCTTTCTTGCTTAATTTAATCTAACTTAAATATTAATCATTAAAAATTTTGTTTTTCCAAGAATTTATTGTCTTTCTAGCCTGTCCAATAGTTAAATCTAACTCATCAAATACAAATCCATCCTTCTCTTTTAAAATCTCCATAAGATGTCCGATTCTAGGTAATCTTAAGTTAACTTTTCTTATAACTTCTTTTTCAGCGAATACCTCTTTAGGATTTCCTTGTAATATTACTCTTCCTTCTTTCATAACAAAAACATTATCACAATATAAAGGAACAATATCTATATCGTGAGTTGCTATTATTATTGTTATGCCAAGCTCCTTTTGCATTTCTACTAATAGCTTCATTATCTCTGAAACGCCCATTGGATCTAAACCTGCCGTTGGTTCATCTAGTATTAAAACCTTTGGCTCCATAACTAGTACCCCTGCAATGGCTACCCTTTTCTTTTGACCAAAGCTTAAACAATGAGTTGGCTTATCTTTTAAGTGTTCTATACCAGTTCTTTTTAATGCATTATCTACTCTTTTTCTTATTTCATCTTCTGGTAGTTTCATATTAACAGCACCAAAGGAAACATCTTGGTAAACACTTGCTGAGAAAAGTTGATTATCAGGATCCTGAAAAACAATTCCTATAGATTCTCTAAGTTTCATTATTCCTTTTCTTGAATAATCTATAGGTTTATTATCAAAAAGTATTCTTCCTGAAGAAGGCTTTAATATACCATTAAAGTTTTGAAACAAAGTTGATTTTCCAACACCATTTCCACCTAATATAGCCGTAACCTCTCCTCTTTTTATATTCATATTTATACCTTTTAGAGCATGAGTTCCATCTGAATAATTATAATTAAGCTCTTCTACTTTTAATATATAGTCTTCCATAAAATCCTCCTACTCTACTTAATAAATATAGCTATTCCTATAAAAATAAGATTAATTATTATAGTTATAATGTAAATGTAATTTCTTTTTTGAACCTGTTCTTCTAGAACTTTAAGTTCTCCATTATATCCTCTGGCCTCTAAGGCAGTATATAAATCATTAGCTCTCTTAAATGAACGTATAAATAGTGTTGATGCAAGAGCACCTAAGGATTTATATGATGTTTTTATATCTCTATATCCAAGTCTTGAATTTTGCGATATAAACATCATTTCTGAAGTTTCTAAAATTATAAATATAAATCTGTACACTAAGCTTATTAACTCAATTAAAAAACTTGGTACTTTAAGCTTAGCTAGAACTGATATTACATCTATCATTGGAGTGGTTAGGGATATAAAGTATAAGCAACTTAAAGATCCCATTACCTTAAGGAACATATTAAGTCCTTGAATAATTCCACTTTTTGAAACTCCAATCCATCCATTAAAAAGTTTAAATGATACTAAAAATGTATCCTGTTTTAATGAATAACTCACAACAATTGTTAGGATACCAATTATTAAAAAAGCTATTGGCACCATCATTAACTTTATAAAAACTCTTATTTTTGTTCTTCCTACTTTTGTTATTAAAAAAGTCATAATACTTATTATAAGCATAGAAACAATAAAATTATTTGCCCAAAGACAAACGCACAAAGTAATTAAGGCAAAAAACATCTTTTCCGCTGGATTAATATTTTTTAACTTAGATGCATAAGCATATTTATCTATGTTTATCATTTACTTCGTCGTTCACTTTCTTTTTGCCTTTTAGATATCCTAGTCCAAAGCCAATTACCCCTGCACCTATTGCAGCTTGAAGAGCAAATAATAAACTTTCTATTTCTCCACTAGCTGGTTCAAATAATGGTGAGAACCATGGTTCATAGTTTTCATCAATTTGTGTTATTGCTTCTTCTGCTTGATCATCAGATCCACCAAACTCTCCATTTTTAGCTACAAAGAAAGGTATTATTGTAATAAATACAACTAATAATAGTAATATCACATTAGTTAACACTCTTTTATTTTTCATTATTTTACCCCCTTTGAAAAAATGTTAAGTTCCATTAAATCTTCTTTTGCATAATTTTCTATTGTATTAAAGATTATGACTGTTAATATTCCTTCACTTATAGCTAGAGGAACTTGAGTAACAGCAAATATACCCATGAATTTCATAACTGATGCCATAACTCCTCCAACCTCTGCTGGGAAGGCTAGTCCTAATTGAACTGAAGTAACCATGTAAGTTGCTAAATCTCCAAGAGCAGATGCTAAAAATACACCTAACCATGTTGGTCCATTAAGTTTTTTTACTAATTTATAAAGTCCGTATGATACTAAAGGCCCAACTACAGCCATTGAAAAAGTATTAGCTCCAAGAGTAGTAAGACCACCATGAGCTAAAAGTAATGCTTGGAATAAAAGTACGATAAGTCCTAAAACTGATGCTGCTGTAGGTCCAAATAATATTGCCGCAAGACCAACTCCTGTAGGATGTGAGCAACTACCTGTAACTGATGGAAGCTTTAATGCTGAAAGAACAAAAGCATAAGCTCCTGCCATAGCTAACAAAATCTTTAGTCTTGGATTATTTCCAACCTTGTTTTTAATAGAGAATAATCCTAATACTATAAATGGTATAGTTATAACTCCCCATGCTATACACCATTTAGGTTGTAAAAATCCTTCCATGATATGCATAGCTGAAACACTTCTTGGTATTAATAAGAACATTAATAAAAATCCTATAAATACTTGATTCTTTTTTGACATAATAATTCTACTCCTTAAATTATATTTTTATTTTGTATTCCCATTTATCATATTTTTATTTTAAGATAAAATTTGATTTAACTATTTCCGCATCAAATAAAACAATATGTACTAAAAATATTTCCCTTTATAACACTTAATCTAAATATGAATAACTTTAATTTCTAGTTAAATCAGAACTTTAGTCTTAGAAATAAAAAACCCCTAGACATTGCGTCTAGAGGTTATAAAAATTCTAAAAAAATATAACTTACCAAAGCACAACACCTCCTATTTCCCGTAGGATCTTGATGTTTTAAAAATAGGCAGGTCTTCTGGCTCAAGTATCATCACTTTTTGTGGCCTTCCCAAAATATTATATTCCAGTGGCTTAAAGTACAAAAAGCTCCTCTATTACAGCGGCGGGACCGCGTGGGATTTAAACCCAACTTCCCTTTTAATATATAGTTACAAATGTAACTATTTAACCTATTTCTAAATATTTAATTTTACAATACTTTAACATTATATAGCATATGCATTGCATTTACAATTAAACTCTATAGATTTCTCTAGAAAATATGCTATATATAAGGTTTTCAGTAATTTTTAAACATATACTCTATGTTCATATATTATTATAAAATATTAATTATTAAAAACTTATCTGTTTATCATATAAATTTAATCTTAGAACTTATCTTAAATTAATCTGACTCTAATAATATTTCAAAAAAAATTTTTATTAAGTTATGTTTTAAATTAAAAGGAATCATATTAGATACAAATAATCATTTTAAAATACTACTCTTTAAAATTCTTAGTATTTTAAATTTGATTTTAAGCATCTTTATGATTCCTAAAAAATTATAAATCTAATTTATCCTTATTGAATTATCTTAATTTAGTATTCTATGATTTATAAAGCTTATCTCATATTCATCAATAGAGCCATCTTTATTTAAATCAAGAGAAGTGTTAGTAGTACTTCCAATGTTTTTAGATACCATTGCTAAGTCTCCTATATCAATCTTTCCATTGCCATTAAAGTCTCCTGTACTTTCTTCTATTAATAAAGAGTTAAATCTTGCTATTGCACCCTCTAAAGATTCCTTAGATGAATTTATTTCTTCTTCAGTAGAATCTTCCTTGTTAAATACTTCTTCAGCCTTATTAATTTCAACTGCTAATCCATCCTTAGCGCCTTTATGGTATTCACCAACATTAAATCCTTCTACAGATTCCTCTAGTAAAGATTTACCTTGATTTATTAATTCACCTAAATTTGTTTTATCAACCTCTGGTGTTTCCTTTACTAAAGCTTTTATTGAAGCATCTAAATCAATTACTATTTGATTTATTTGATCTTGAGTGTAATCAGCTTTATTTTTGTTAGCTTCATTAGCAACTTCTAACACTTCACTAAATAAAGCCCATGACTCAGCTGTATATTCTTCTTCAACTAAAGAGTTTCCTAAAGTTAAAACTTTATTGAAATCTTCAAAGTCAGTTGCCCTTAAAGCTAATCTTTCTTCTGCCTTATTTAGATTTTCTAAAGCCTTATCTATTTTCTTTTGAGATGAATTAGAATCATCTAAAATACTCTTAGCTTCATTTAATGCTTCTTTTAAAGTTTCAAAGCTACTTAAAGTGTATTCATCTCCACTTAAATTTATAAGCTCATCATATTTTGCCTTTAAGGAATCATTTACTGGGAATTCAAACTCTTGGTTTAAAGTTATTATTTCATAAATATTTGGTGCAACATCTGTCCATTCAATTTTTATCTCATAGATATTATTGTAATCACGATTAATAAATTCATTTAAACTATTGCTTAATGTTCCTAATTGAACCCATTGATCAGTTACATTTTCACTGCCATCACCAACTCTAGCCATAACCTTAGCATTTGAAATTGAACTTCCACTTTGAACTATTGTAACCTTTCTAACATCTGTTTTTTCTGATAAACGATAAGTTATACTTCCTTCAGAAATCTCACCATTATTAGTATTTGGCTTATATGAAGTTGTTAAATTTCCATCTCTTAAATTACTTGGGGCAAAGCCTCTTTCCTCAATTGGATTTGAAATATAAGTTGGATCATTTACTGTAGATATATATTCTCCATTGTTTATCATAAGTTCATTTATAACTGTCCAACGATGTCTATATGGTGCAGTAAATAATATTCTTACATATCTAGCCTTTTGATTTAAATTATCTCCTTCCACATAAGCACTATCTATTGGAACTATTCCACCTGATTGGTTTCCATGTTTATATCCATTTTTTAATGGTGTAGAGAACATGTCGTCTACTCCATTTTCTACTCCATCTCCAATATTAATAGCGTCTGTCCAAGTTTCTCCATCTAAAGATAATTGAATTTTACCATCCCTTACATGGTCAACTTCAGTATCTAATACAACATATTTTAAATTATCCACAAGAATTTCTTGTCCTAAATCATAGACTATAGTATCACCTGTACTAGGTGCACCTAAGAATTTAACTCTTGTTTTTAAATCTCCATCTACAGCTTTTTTAGCTCCATCATCTCCAACATAAGCATCTACTAATGATGGTTCATAAACTTCATTTGAATTAACTTCAAACTTAGTTAAATTAAAATTAACAGCTTCATTACTTGTATTAATTAGCCTTACATATCTGCCGTCTTCTAATGTATTTTTATCTGTTATCTCAGTCCACTCAACACCATTCATAGAGCTTTGAAGTTTTAATCCTGTATCATTTGAAATTTCAAGATTAATATTACTTAAATCTTTAATACGATTTAATTTAACCCCAATATATTCTCCATGATTTAAGCTTATGTCATCTGTAGGTATCAACTTAGTTACATCTTCTTTAGCTAAAGATAATAAATCTAATTCTGTATTTGTATATACATTCTCTTTATTTCCTGCACTTTCTAATTCATCACTAACTATTGCAAATTCTGAGAAAGTAAGCCACTTATTGATATTTTCCATATTAGTAAGTCTTATATATTTAGCTGAAATAGGAGTTTCAAAGGATTCTTCTATAACATCTTTTCCTGCTGGAGCACCTGTTTTATCATACTCTTTTATAGTTGTCCAACTTTCATTATCTAATGAATATTCTAGTTTGAACTTATTCCATTTATCAGAGCTTCCTCCTCCATTTTTACCTATTACAAATCTAATTCCATCAAGTTTTATTTCTTTTCCTAAATCTAAACCTATGAATTCTCCTGCTAAAGATGTATCTCCATTAAGAGTTTTATACCATACACCAGTATTATCATCTCCATCTAAAAGATTAGCTTCATTTCCTTCATAAACTTGCCAAGATTCACTTCTTATTAAACTTGGATTAAACTCTACACCTGAGTTTGAATCCTCTTTCTTATTTACATTAATATCTCTAACACCTAGCCAAGTATTCTCTCTTGCCTCTGTAGCTATTAAACGAACTCCTCTAACCTTTAAATCTAAATTTTCTACTTTTATAGCTCCAGGCATTGTATATTCAACACCCTCTTCTAAATCAATCCATTCTCTTCCGTCAACTGTATATTGAATCTTAGCCTTTTGCATTGTATCGTTAGGATTTGAATTTGCTCCCATTAAGAATTCAACATTATTTAAAGTTATAGGATTACTATATTTAACTCCTACATAAGTTCCAACATCTATTCTATTTGGATTTTTATAAACTAATTCAGTACTAGCATTATTATCAAAAATATTGTCAGGATTTCCTGTTGGGGCATCTTGTCTATTACTTATATAAGTTGCTATTATTCTATTTGGATCAACAATAGAGCCTATAACAACTGATAAGTTTTGACCAATACTCTTTATAAATGGAACGATATGTTGAACTCCAACCTCTGCATACTCAGTATGGTCTACATAGTGGAAACCATAAGTTTTTGATTTTTCAAAGGCACTTTGTGCTTCTGAATAATTAGCCCAAGCAGCTTCATCGTCTCCTTCTTCTATTGCAATTGCTGATTTTAAATATCCAATAGCAGCATCCATAGTATCTTCCCAGCAATTTAACCAATAAATTATTTGATCTCTTGTTCTCTCATTTCCTGGATTATTTTTATAATACTCTGCAGCCTTTTGAAGGTTTGTAAATTCTTCTATTAATTCTAAAGCATCCTCTTTAATACTTGCACCACTATCGTACTTTTGCTTAAACGCCTCTAATTTTGGTGCTAATTCAACAGACTCTTGTAGAGGTCTAACCCTTCCGTCCATATTTTGATTTATCATATGCTTGCTTATTTCTCTTAAAGCAAGTGAAGAATTTGTTTCCTCAGCAGTTCCATGATCCATATACTTAAATGAATCATTCCAGTTTTCATCGGCTTCTTCTTTATTGTCCCATATATTCCAAGCATAATCTGCTATAGCGAATAAAGCTGACTTATTAGCTTCTGCTTGTTGCATTGGGTTTAAAACTATACCATCTATCTTACTTGGATCAACTCCTGGATGTAAGAATGTATCATTTCCTCCCATTATTAAATGTTGTTTAGAGTTATCTGAACAAGGCCAGTTAATCCAGAAGAATGGAGCTCTTCCTGGGTGACCCTCAGTAGAAATATTATTCATGAAATTATTTGCAAAATTTTCATCTACTTCTCCCCAAATTCTACCTCCAGTCATAACTATACTTACATTATCTTCAGCTTTATTTAACTCTTTTAATTGTGCAGAACTTCCATTTCCATAGTAATCTGATGGACAGAACATTAAATCTGTTTTTAGATCTGGATAAGTTGATTGTTGTTCTTCTAACCATCTTGTTAAATCTGTAAGAAGTTTAACATACATACTAGCACCTTGAGCTGGTGCTGAAGCATCATCAGCTAAAATTGCAAACTGTCTAACATCATTCTCTAAAAGTTGAGTAAACTTTGCCTTTATTACTCCTAAATCATTTTGATAATTTTCTTCAGTATCAAACCTAACTGGATTATTCATAAATGGATGTAAGGCATATACATATCTATTTTTAGTCTCATTCCCCACCTGAGCTAACTTCTTAATTTCAGATAATTTTTCTTCTGGATATAAATCTCTCCACTTGCTATTATGATAAGGATCATCTTTAGGTGCGAATACATATTGATTTAGTTTGTAATCCCCACCAAATTTCATAAGTTCTGCTCTATCTTCATTAGACCAAGGATTCCCATAATATCCTTCTATAAATCCCCTATGAGCAACTTCTGCATAGTCATCAGCTCTGAAACTTTGAATTTTATTTCCCTCTTCTAACTGATTAAACACATGTTTTAAAGTAGTAACTCCATAGAAAGCACTATCTGTATCTTCCCCAATTACTCCAATTACTCCATCCTTAACACTTACTATATTGGCATCCATTTTTTCATCAAAAAAACTCTCATCATGAGGAATATTTTTATTGAAATAATTATCAACAACTCCTCCTGATTCATTAATACCTACTAAAAAATTTGTCTTTCCTGGCACTATTTCATTTGAAACAGTGGCTTCTAAATTACTAGCTTCTAAAACTTCATCAACCCGCTTTTTAGTGTAAGTATCAATTCCATCATCATATACAATATTTATTTCATCACTTATTTGAAATTCTCCGCCACTATAACTTATTTCTTGTGGCTTTGGATATATTTCATAAAAGTTTTCTGTAATACCATCTGTTGCAAAAACAACTAAATTTGATGGTAAAACACTAATTGTCATAGCTGCCAATACTGTAGATGTAATAATCTTTCTAATGTTCTTATTCATAAACCTTCCCCCATAAAGTTATTTTCATATTATAACTAAATTGTAATTGTTTCCCAATAAATAGTACATGTATTTTATTTACTTCTTATGTTAATAAATCAAATTTTTAATAAAAGTAATTAGTATCTTTATTTTTTCTTTAGAAAGATTTTAGGTAAATTTAATGTCTTTGTAACTCACATGTCATCCACTTAAACTATTTAATTGTTAAAATTTTGTGTATAATCATATTATAGGAAAGATTACAACAGGGGGGATTAAATTGAAAAAAGGAAATGTACGTACTTTAGATGGAATCATTTACTCCTTATTTATTTTTATGACTATAGTTACACTCTTCATAATATATAGGGATATTCCAAGCAATGCAGTTCTTAATTTTGTTACAGCTTACGCCATATTTGCAATACTTATTCCTTTATACATATTAGTAAGAGTCCTATTTACAGTTAAACATTTTACTTTTGAAGAGGTAAAAAAAGAAGGAGTTAAATTCTTAATGTTTTTTATAGGAATCATGATGCTTAATTTAGTTGGTGATTTTTTATTACCATTGCCAGACTTAAAATTAAGTAAAATGTTACCTTCCTCATTAGGCTTTGCTTTTGGAATAACTTGTTTTGATATAGTTTTATCTAAAAGAACAAAGTAAAATAGGTCACAGCTTTATTACTGTGACCTATTTTTTATTCTTATTTTTTATTAAATTAACTTTAATTAATATATAACTAAACTTTTTATTTAACTTTAAATAAAAAACCTTGTATATCTTATAAACTATAGATATTACTAATATACTATCTATCTTACAAGCTTATTTTAAGTTCTTAATTCTTTAATAAGATACAATTTTAATCATTAAGAATTGCACTAGTAGTCTTGATTTTCTTTTCAACAGCCTCACTAAACATTTCTTTAATTACCTCTGTATATAATAAATCTAATAAAAATATTTGTGGTATTTTTGATGATATTGATCCTGTCTCAAAGATTGTTTCAGCTGATGTATATGTCAATTCATAATCAGATAACTTTCTTAATGGATTATCACTATCTTCTGTTAAAGTTATTATCTTTGTACCATTTTCTTTAGCTTGTTTTACAGTTTTTATTACTTCTTTAGTAGTACCTGAGTTTGAAATAGCAACTATTACATCATCATCATTTGTTATAGATGACATAATAACCATTGTATGGCTATCAGTTACTGGTACTGTTGTAAATCCAATTCTCATGAATTTATAGTTTATATCTGTGGCAGCTATTCCTGAATAACCTATACCTATGAAATAAACTCTCTTAGCATTCATTATTAAATCTCTGCATTTGCACATTAAATCTAAATCAATCTGCTTAACTGTTTGCTCTAATATATTAATAGATGATTTTAACATCTTATTTGCAGTTTCTGTTACACTCTCATCCCTATGAACATGCAAATTTATAATGCTTGTATTTTTTTTATTTGAGATCTCCTTTGCCAAAGTAACTTTAAAGTCTTGGAATCCATTAAAGCCTAACTTCTTAGTAAACCTTGTTATGGTAGCTTCTCCTACTCCTGATTCCTTAGCTATTATAGATATTGATTTGTATATAATATTGTCTAAATCTGACTTTATATATTCAATTAATGTCTTTTCTGACTTAGTTGCTTTAAATTTTGGATTTTCTAATTGTTCTAATATTCCCATAAAGTACCTCTTACTGTTTTAATATTTTGACTCAATTCTATGGTTATATTAAATACTTATAAATAATTTAAAACACTCTAAAACTAAGTCAAATATAATATTTTAAGTATATCATTCTTGTCATATAAGCTCCATAATTTATATAAATTATATTATTGTCCTTTATTTCAAGTAAAATTACAAAAGATAACTACTTATTAAAATTCTCTTTAAAGTTATAATAAGCGCCCTTCATTCCTGCAGTATTTTTAAGCTTTGCAAAGGCTATTTTAGTATTATTATAAACTGATTCTATTAAGTATTTTCTTAAGCTATTTTCTATTAAAGGTCTAAACACCTCTTCTCTAGCCATTATTCCTCCACCTAAAACTACCACTTCAGGATTTATTAAATAAACAATATTTGAAATTCCTAAAGCTAGATTATCAGCTAATTTTTCAACTTCCTCCTTGCATATTAAATCACCATTTTCATAGTTATCTAATACATATCTTCCATCTATACTACTAGGTTCAACGCCTTTTCTAAGTGCTACATTTTTAACTAAAGCACTTGCTGATGCAATATCTTGAATATTCTCTCCATTAACCATCATATATCCAATTTCTCCAGCTGAATTGCTAAAACCATGTAGTACTTTACCATCTATTATTAAAGCTCCTCCAATACCTGTTCCTATAGTCAAACAAGCCATTGAATGAGTTCCTTTACCAGCACCCCCAAAGAATTCTCCTAAAGCTGCACAGTTTACGTCATTTTCAACGAAACAAGGCAAATTAAACTCTTCTTCTAATATTTTCTTAACTTCAACACCAGTATAATTAGGTATTGTTGGACCAGCATAAACTATTTTACCTTCTTTAGGACATACCATTCCTGCTGTTGATACACATATTCCACTTATGTCATTATTAATCTTAATCTCATGAATTATATCTTTAACTTTATCTATTATACTAAGTCCACCTTTATACGCTTCAGTGTCTCTATCATTAGTCTCTAATAATGTTCCATCTTCATTTATAACTCCGTATTTTATACTAGTTCCGCCTATATCTATAACTGCAAATAAACCCATACATATCACCTCTAATAAAATTATTATTCTCTAAGTCTATTATAAACAATAAAGGTTGCATCAAAAATAACTTAAAATAAAAATTACAAACCTAAATAATTCTAGCTCCTCGGTTTATTACTTTAAGCTTTGATACAACCTCATAAAATAAAATACTATAAAATTACTTTATAAATAGCTTTCTTTACATCTGAAGGCTCATTATCAGCCTTTAAACAAGTCATGTGTATATCTTCTGGATAACAGATAAGGAAATCTCCTTCTTCTAAAACAACTGTAGAATTTTCTTTGCCATCAAAAGATAAGAAATCATCTTTTTCAACAAACTCTTTAAACTCTAAATTTTCTTTAAAGTTAAGATCTATTCTTTCTCTTCCACTAAAAACCACATGAACATCTATATATTTTTTATGACCTTCCCAAAAACGATCTTCCTTATTTTTTGTAGTGTAATTAACTCTATTAAAGAACAACTCTTCGCCTTTTATTTCATGAGTACCTGGTTCAAACTCTATTACATTATTATTTTTTGCATGTAGTAAAGCTTCCTTAACAAGTTTTGGTAGATAATCATAACTTTCTAAGTTTATTAAATTGCCGAATATCATTTCATTCACCTCTAAAACATTCAATTTTAAAGTAGTGCTGATCTTCAGATAATTTTAAATCTATCTAAAAATCAACACTTACTCTAATTAAACATTATTTTTTATTTATATTAACTATTAGCTATTTCACTTTCATTGTAGTAAACTGTTGCTTCATTTAAAGTTTTCTTATCAACTAATTGAGATTGAGTCATTAGTGAAACTATCATTCCAACTATAACTGAAACACCTATTGATATGATTGAGTATGACCAGATACTTACATCGAATCCGCCATATTTACATACTACAACAGCTATTGCTGATGCTATAAATCCAGCATATGCACCTGCTTTTGTAGCTTTTTTGAAGAATATTCCTAATACGAAGATTCCTGCTAAAACTCCAAGAACAAGTCCCATAAATCCGTTAAACCATTCGTAAGCTGAGTTTACTCCACCATTTGCAAGGATTACTGCCATAATTATTGAAGCTATACCAACACCTAATGATATATATTGAGCAACTTTTGTTTGCTTTTCCATTGACATATCTTTTGTTATAAAGTTTTGGATATCTAAAGTCCAGCTTGTTGCAACTGAGTTTAATCCAGTTGAAAGTGTTGATTGAGCTGCTGCATATATAGCTGCTAAAACTATACCTGTTATACCAACTGGTAATTGGAATGCTATATATGATGCAAAAATTTGGTCTTGTTGAGCAGTTTGTAATAACTGTGGATTTTGATTATAGAAAACATATAAAGCTGTTCCTATTAAATAGAATACAGTTGCTACAAATAATGATAATACTAAGTTACCATAAGTCATTTTCTTTAATTGTTTTATATCTGTAGTAGTAGTAAACCTTTGCACTATATCCTGACTTGAGATATATGAAGAGAAAGTATTTAATCCTCCTCCAACTATTAATAGGAATACACTTGTTTTAAATATATTTGCATTGAATATTGGCTCTTGTGAAGATAGGAATTTTCCTCCTTCAGTTAATTCATGCATAATAGCTCCAAATCCACCATTGATTGTTGAAATTAAGAATATTAATGAAAAAACGATACCTGCTATAAGTACACAACCTTGAATGAAGTCTGTCCATAAAACTGACTTTAATCCACCTGTGTATGAGTAAATTATTGCTATTACGCCCATTGCTACTATAAGTAAATAAACATTTATTCCTGTAAGATTTGCTAATACCATTGATGGTAAATACATTATGATTGCCATACGTCCTATTTGATAAATAATGAACATTATAGCTCCAAGAATTCTAAGCCCTTTATCTTTATATCTTATTTCTAGATATTCGTAAGCTGTATCTATATCTAGTCTACTATAAACTGGTAAGAAATATCTTATTGTAAGAGGTACTGCTACAAACATACCAAGTTGAGCAAACCACATTATCCAAGTTCCCTTATAAGAGTTACCAGCTAGTGATAAGAATGAAATTGGACTTAATAAAGTTGCAAATATAGAAACTGAAGTAACCCACCAAGGTATAGTTCCGTCACCTCTGAAGAACTCTTTACCTTTCATTTCCTTCTTAGAGAACTTTAACCCTGCGTAAAGAACAGCTCCTAAGTAAACAACTAGTACAACTAAATCAAACTTCGTAAACCCTTGCATACCAATTCTCCCCTCTTAAATTTTTTATGTAGGCTAACTTTTTAAGTTAGCCTACTATTACATTTCTCTTAAAAACTCACTATACTTTAAAACTTTTCATTATTAGAAATATTTTTTATTAATTTCCTTAGCTTTTGCAATCATTTCTTCAGTAGCTTCTTTCATAGGTTGTCTACAATATCCTGCATCAACACCTTGCTCTTGAAGAATTAATTTTATTGTTTGGTAAAGACCATTATTTAAGATATCAGTTATTAAATCATTAGTTACATGTTGAACTTCTAAAGCAGTTTCAATGTCACCTTTTTTAGCAGCTTCAAAGATTTGTCTTGCTCTAACACCGTTTACGTTGAATGTTGATCCTATAGCTCCATCAACACCAAGTACTGTAGCTGGTAACATCATTTCATCGAATCCAGCAAATATTAATTTATCTGGGAATGCTTTTCTCATACGTTCTAATAAGTAGAAGTCTGCTGCTGTGAATTTAACACCGATAATCTTATCGTTTTCAAAAAGTTCAGCAAATTGCTCTATTGACATATTTACTCCTGTTAAGAAAGGAATTGAGTAAATTATAAGTTTATTGTCAACAGAATTTATTATTGTTTCATAGTAATGTTTTATTTCATTAAAATCGAATTTATAGTAGAATGGTGTAACTGCTGATATTGCATCATATCCTAAATCTGTAGTAAATTTAGCTAACTCTACAGCTTCTTTTAAATTAACTGATCCTACTTGAGCTATTAATTTAACTTGTCCTTTTGCTTCGTCCATAGCAATTTCAAATATTCTTTTCTTTTCATCAGTTGAAAGCATGAAGTTTTCTCCAGTACTTCCTCCTACATAAAGCCCGTCTATTTTACATACATCAATATTGTGTCTGATTATTTCTCTTAATCCTTTCTCATTGATGTTTCCATCCTTGTCAAATGAAACTAATAATGCTGAATAAATACCTTTCATTGTTTTTCTCCTCCCAAAATCCTTTAAATATTTGATTTATTTTAAAATATCAGTAAATCTCTTAGTTATTTGTTGTGGTCTTGTTATAGCTCCTCCAACAACTGCTGAATATGCACCTAAATCAAGTGCTTTCTTTAGTTCTTCTGGAGTGTTTATTCTTCCCTCACAAATAACTGGAATTTTTACCGTTTTTACTAACTCTTCTAAAAGTTCAAAGTCAACACTGTTACTTTGCTTAGAATATGGTGTATATCCTGAAAGTGTTGTAGATACACAATCAAATCCTAATTTTTCTGCTTCAATACCTTCTTCTAAAGTTGATATATCAGCCATTGCTAATCTTCCTTTTGCGTGAATAGCATCAACTAAATCCTTTACATTTTCACCATTAGGTCTTTTTCTCTTTGTAGCATCTAATGCTATCATTTCACAATCTGTTTTTAAAAGCTCGTCCACTTCCTTCATAGTTGGAGTTATATAAATTTCTGAATCATCGTAATTTCTTTTTATTATTCCAATGATAGGAAGTTTAGTAACTTCTTTTATTTCATTAATATCATTAACGCCTTGTGCTCTTATGGCCGCTGCTCCACCTTGCTTAGCTGCTATAGCCATCCTTCCCATAATAAAAGAACTATGCAAAGGTTCATCTGATAAAGCTTGGCAAGAAACTATTAAATTTCCTTTTACCACGTCTAACATTTTATCACCTTTTTTCTGAAAATTATTTTCTTTATGTTTTTATTGTAATCCTTTTCCCACAGAATTTCAATACTTTTTGAAAATATTTTTCTATTTTATGGTTCTTAGTTTTTCCAAATATGCCTACAACCTATGTTTCAAGCCATTTTTATTCATATTTTTTTCACTTTTATTCTTATAATTTTTGTTTTTGAAAATTTATTTCATAAAAAAAGAGCATGTATCAAAATATTTTTTATTAATATATATTGATATAGCTCATTTTAATTTAGAAAATTATATACTTTATTCTACCCATTGAATTACTTCACTTTTTGGAAGTCTTGATTTCTTTCTGTTAGGCTCTTCTTTCCTATATCCAAAGGCTATTAAATATGTTAATTCATATTTTTCTTTATCTAAAAGCCCTTTTTTAGCTAATATTTCTTCTACCTTTTCTTTATCAAATCCCTCAATAGCACATGAATCTATTTCTCTCATAGCCGCTGCTGTCATCATATTCCCTAATGCTATATAAGTTTGTCTTTTTGACCATTCAAGTAATTTTTCATTTGTTTCATCAGCTTCTAACTTTCCAACTTGGAAGTTTTTTAATACATCTTTTATTCCTTCAAAAAATTCTTCTGAAACCCCTTTTGTATTAATCCAAAGATTTCTAATATAATCTGAATCATATTTAACTTCACTTCCTGCCTTTGTTAAAGCAATTACAATATGACTTGTTGTTGAAGCTTGTCTTTGAAATCCCCAAGATACTTCTGAAATTTCTTTAATTAATTCTTTATTTTCTACAATAAGAAACTTCCAAGGCTCTAGTCCAAATGAACTTGGAGATAATCTAGCTGTTTCTGCAATCATCTCCATATCCTCTTTAGGTATTATTTCTCCTGTAAATTCCTTTGTAGCAAATCTAAAATTAAAAATATCTATAATATCTTTTCTATCCAATTTCATTATTATATCCTCCTATTCATGTTGATTTATTATTTTTATGTAATATTATTATTTTCTAATTATTAAGATATTATTACTTTATTTATTATACCACAATTCTTATCTATTTACTCAGGTATATAATTAAAAATACAATATCTAAATCATAGTGTATTTCTATTTAAATTTCTTTAAATTCCAATTGTAATTTTATTGAAAAAGAACTAAAATATAATAAGTATTATTGGTTAATCGTATTCAAAAGAAAAATATTTTGCTTTTAATCAATATGCTAAGGGGAATTATTGAGAAATTTTTAGGAGGTGTTTTTTTGATAAAAGTTAAAAATTTAACTAAGGAATTTAAGATTCGTAAAAAAGAAAGTGGACTTAAAGGAGCCTTTAAATCTCTTTTTTCTAGTGAGTTTGATTCAAAAACAGCAGTATCAAATATTTCCTTTGAAATTAAAAGCGGGGAAATCGTAGGTTATATAGGCTCTAATGGGGCTGGTAAATCCACAACCATTAAAATGATGACGGGAATACTAACCCCATCCTCTGGTCAGGTATTAGTAAATGGACGAGTTCCCTATAAGGAAAGAGAAAAAAATGCTAAAGATATTGGTGTTGTTTTTGGTCAAAGAACTCAACTTTGGTGGGACTTAGCTCTATCTGAGACATTTACAATATTAAAAGACATTTACTCTATTCCAGATGAAGTATATGAAAAAAACATGAAATTTTTAAATAAGGTTTTAGATTTAGAAGAATTCATGACAAGACCTGTTAGAACTCTTTCTCTTGGACAAAGGATGAGAGGAGATTTAGCTGCCTCTTTGATCCATAATCCTAAAATACTATATCTAGACGAGCCTACCATTGGACTTGATGTAGTTGTAAAAGAAAAAGTAAGGACAGCCATAAAAGAAATAAATAAAGAATTTGGAACAACTGTCATACTAACTACTCACGATTTAAGTGATATTGAGGAATTATGTAAAAGAATAATTATCATAGATAAAGGTACTAAGATATATGATGGAAGCTTAGATGACATTAAGAAAAAATATGGTTATATGACTACTTTAGAAATTCAAAGTAAAAAAGATTTTAAAACCTTATTAAACATTAAGGAAATTTTAAAATCTGAAAGTAATATACCTATCGAAACCTTCTCTAATGATGATTTAAGTGAATATATTGAATCTGGAAAGCTTATTATAACCTTTAATAAAAATAAAATAACATCTTCTAAAATTATTTCAAAGGTTATTGAAAGAGTTGATGTTTTAGATTTCTTATTAAAAGAAAGTAGCATTGAAGATATTATTAAGAAAATCTATAGAAATGAGGTGTAGCTATGGATTTCTTTAAAACAATACGAGTTTATAGTTCCTTTGCTAAGGGTACTTTTAAAGCTCTTTCATCTTATAAAGCCAATCTACTTATGGGGCTAATAGGACAATTAATTATGATAAGTGTTACTTATTTTCTTTGGATAGCTATTTACAGTAGCTCTCAAGAAGGAATTATGAATGGATTTACCCTAAAGGAAATGCTTACTTATGTTATGATTACACTTTTAATCGGAATCGTTACCAGTAATGATATAAGCCAAGAGATATCCTTTGAAGTTAGAGATGGATCAATTTCTACAAACCTGATTAAGCCTATAAATTATAGACTTAGAATAATATTTATAGGTATAGGAAACTTTATATTTTTCTTTTTAACACTATTTTTACCTGGTGCAATTTTAATTAGCACATACGCAATATTAAATGGAATAAATATTAACTTAGCTTCAATATTAATCTTTTTAGTTAGTATTATTTTAGGATGTTTAATAAATATTTATTACTCTTATATTTTTGGATTACTATCTTTTAAGTTTTATAACATATGGGGAATAAGTCAAATTGCTAGAGCTATTATAATGCTTGTTTCAGGGGCAATGATCCCCCTTACATTCTTCCCTGAAATAGTTCAAAAGTTATTTAACTTTTTACCTTTTAGTTCAATTATATATACTCCAGCTATGATTTATCTTAATAAATTAAGTTGCGCTCAAATAGCTAAATCCCTTGGATTACAACTTATATGGGTAGTAATTCTTATGGTATTATCTAAAATTATGTGGAATAAAGTAATTGATAAATTAACTATTCAAGGAGGTTAGAATTATGAAAAGATACGCTAGAATATATGTGCAATTTTTGAAGCAATACCTAAAGACATTACTTGAATATAAAGAGGATTTTATATATGGTATTTTAGGATTTTTTCTAGTTCAAGCTACCTCTATAATTTTTATTTCTCTTATATTTAATAATGTACCCACTCTTTCTGGATGGAGTTTTTACGAAATAATCTTTATATATGGATTTTCTCAAATTCCAAGGGGAATTGATCACATATTTACTGATTATTTGTGGATTTTTTCTGGTAGAAGCATAGTTCGTGGAGAGTTTGATAGATATTTATTAAGACCTTTAAATCCACTATTTCAAGTAATAGCTGAAAGATTTCAACCTGATGGTTTTGGAGAACTTGTAGTTGGATTTATTCTTGTGATTTATTCTGCAATAAAGCTTAGTGTAAATATTACTCTCCTTTGGATTATAGGCTTTATAATTGCTGTTATTGGAGGAACCTTAATCTATACAGGAGTTAAGCTTGCTACAGCCTCCATAGCCTTTTGGACTAAGACAAGCTTTAGACATGTTCAAATGGCCTATGGATTAAGTGATTTTTCTAAGTATCCTATAAGTATTTACCCTGGTGCTATAAAATTCTTATTAACCTTTATAATTCCATTTGCTTTTACAGGATACTACCCTGGAACATATCTACTTGGTAAGGAAAGCTTCTTCATGGGAGTTATACTTACTTTAATAGTAGGTATTTTATCAATAGTTGTATCATACAGAATATGGCTTAAAGGAATTTCATCTTACGAAAGTTCTGGAAACTAAAGATACTAAGCTATAGTATAACCTACTATATAAATTAGTTATTTCTAATATGATGCTTAAATAAACATAAAAGTAACTTTCAATAAAATTATCTTTTAGTATTCATATAATAAAAAGAGGCTTACCTTAAAGCATGATATGTGCTAACAAGATAAGCCTCCATTTTTATCCATGTTCTAAGTGAATTTTAATTCTATTTTAAAATTAAAATCAGTTACTACTTTTACTATTATCATTTAAAAATTTAATTATACTTTTAAAAGTTTCCCTTGATTCTGGAATTGAAAATTTGAATTGATATTCATGCCAAAGGCCTTTATTTTCAAAAAATCTTGAAACAACATTTACTCCTAAAGCTCTTAAAGAAGATGCTAACTCTTTTCCTTGATCTATAAAAGGATCAATATCTCCAACCGTTATAAAAGTACTTGGATAGTTAGGAGTTATATATTTAATAGTAGATAATTCATCTATTCTTTCATAATTTTCAAAATCACTCTCTCCAGTTAATGCTTCCATATAAGTTTTTATACCTGGAAATTTAGTTTCCCTTAAAGAATCCATATTATATAATCCACAAAATAATATTACTCCCCTTAAAAACTTATTTGTTATACTTGGTTTTAAATTCATTTTATTAGATAGTTCCTCATTGCTTATAATTGCAGCTAACTGACTAGCCATTTGAGCCCCAGCAGAATCTCCTCCAATAAAAATATTCTCTCTATCCCCATTAAACTTTTCTGCATTTTCAAAGACATATTTTAAAGCTTCATTACATTGAACTATTTGACTTGGATATTTATACTTTGGAGCTAAGGCATAATCTATATTAAACACAACAAAGCCTTTATTAGCCAAAGTCATCATATAATTCTTAACAGTCTCCTTACTATTAGCTATATATCCCCCACCATGTATCCACATTAATATTGGCGCCTTTTTATTAAGATTCTTAGGATAATATACATCTAACTTATTCCCCTCTAAAATTGATGATTCATAAATTATATCTTTCTCTATTACTAAATTACTAACTATCTCATTAAAGTTCTTAGGCTTTGGAAAAACTCCTAATTGAAAGACTGCTTTATAAATTTTACATGCTAAATTGCATTTAGCTATCTTTTCCACAATAGCTGATAATAAATCTATAGTTCCTACATATAATTTCTTAAACCACATGTTAATCACCGTTGCCAAAAATCTATAAATAACTATAAATCTTGTTTAATTCCCTGTTCTACGAGTCAGATTTTGAAAACTATGAATAAGATTCTACTTTCCTTTGATATAACTCTCAGAGGGCGTAAATTCGGATACAACGCATCCTACATATACAAGTTATCTTGTTTGTGATATGTCTTGTATTACTACTATATTTGCTTGGTTTTCGCTTCTAAGTACGCACTTAGATTTTCTTTAAACACTAAAACCCTCAAGGTTCTACCCTATGACTATATCACTTTCGCAATATATGGGATTCACAATAGCTATTAATATTTTATCCTAAACACAAACATTTTAACCATCCTAAGATTTTATAAATATTATTACCTTTTTATAGATTTATAACAACAGTCACCTCCCTTCTTAAGTCTCTTTTCCCTTATAATATATTTTGCTTACTATATAAAATACATATTTATTGTATTACATAATTAATTAATTTAAAATTTACCTTTTTACTCTTTTATCATCTTAAAGGCAAAATAGCTTTTATTTCTTTAGTAAAAAACTTAAAACATTTCAACTTAATTATAAAAAACTATATGTAACATAAATAATAATAAATAACTTTAGATTATAAATAATAATTACTTAAATAATTAATTTTTTACTTATAGAAGATTCTAACATTTTTAAAAGGCTATATCAAAACAATTTAATAGTTTTAATATAGCCCTTTAAATTTAAAAATATTATGTTTACTCTACATAAAATTTATCACTTATTCCATTTTCTAAAACCTGTTTTGCATGACTCTTAGCTAACTCTAGTGAATGTAATTTTGCACTTCCACATTGTAATTCATTTGCTGCTGGTATCTCTTCTTGCTCTAAAACCTTAGATAGTGAATACTCTAAAGCTTCTATAATATCTTTAACATCAATATCTCCAAAACTATTTAAATAAAAACCTGTTTTGCATCCCATTGGTGATATGTCTATTACATCATCTAATTTTTCTCTCATAAAGCCTGCTAAAAAATGTTCTAATGTATGCATTCCCTTATCACTTAAAAGTTCTTTATTAGGTTGTACAAATCTCAAATCAAACTTTGAAACTATATCTCCTTTAGGTCCAATCTTTATTCCTGCTTTTCTTACATATGGTGCCTTAACCTTTGTATGATCTAATTCAAAACTTTCAACTTTAACCACTTAACACATCTCCTTCGAACTATTATATAAATATTATCTGTTTATCTTTTTACTTATTTTATTAAACAATTTAAAATTCTATTTTCTTTAATATCTATTAAAAAAGATCTGTACTAAAATACCTATCTCCTCTATCTGGAAATATTGTTACTATATTGCCCTTCTCTATTTTCTCAGCTAATTTTAATACTGCTGCAAATGCTGCTCCTGAAGAGGAACCAACTATTAATCCTTCTTTTTTAGCTAATAATTTTACTGCATCAAAAGCTTCCTCATCATTTACTTTTATAACATCATCTACTAAGCTCATATCCATAGTTTCTGGAATAAAATTGTTTCCTATTCCTTCTATTTTATAAGTTCCACATTGTCCACCACCAATAATAGAACCTACTGGATCAGCTAATATTCCCTTTACTTCTGAAATATTTTCTTTTAAGAATTTTAATACACCAGAAATTGTTCCTCCGCTTCCTGCTCCAGCAACAAAATAATCAATTTGTCCATCTAATCCATCATATAATTCTCTACCAGTAGTCTCGTAATGAGCTAATGGATTTGCCTCATTTTTAAATTGATTTAATGATAATGAATTAGGAATCTCACTTAATAATGAATTTGCTAAATTTATAGCACCTTCCATCCCCTCTTCTTTAGGAGTATTTATTATTTCAGCACCTAAAGCTTTCATTATCTTTTGCTTCTCTATAGAAAATTTATCAGGAACTATAAATATTATTTTATAACCTTTATTAATAGCTGCCAAAGCTATGCCAATGCCTGTATTTCCAGCAGTAGCCTCTATAATAGTGCTTCCAGGTTTAAGTTTACCTTCCTTCTCAGCTTTTTCTACCATATATATTCCAACTCTATCTTTACAACTCCCCCCTGGACTAGTACCTTCTATTTTGGCATAAATATTTACTCCTTCTTTGGTACTTATATTATTTAGTTTTAATATTGGAGTATTTCCTATTAAATCTCTTATATCATTATAATATTTCATTTTTATCACCAGCCTTTACTAAAGCTTGTTGTATATCTTCTAAAATATCCTCTTTATCTTCTATACCAACTGAAATTCTTATTAACCTATCTGTTATTCCTATACGTTCTCTAAGTTCTAATGGCATAGCTGCATGAGTCATAGAAGCTGGGTGACATGCCAAGGACTCCACTCCACCTAAGCTTTCCCCAAAGGTTATAAGTTCTAAACTATTAAAGAACTTCTCATAATTATATTTCTTATTTAAAGTGAAAGAGATTATTCCACCAAAGCCTGAAGCTTGTTTCTTTTGTATTTCATGTCCAATATGAGTTTTAAGTCCTGGATAATATACATTATCTATTCCCTCTAAGTCACCTAACTTTTCAGCTATAAAATTAGCATTTAATTCATGTCTATCCATTCTTACTGATAAAGTTTTGATTCCTCTTATTAGTAAGAAGCTATCAAAAGGTTGAAGTATTCCACCAGTAGAGTTTTGTATAAAGTGTATTTTTTCTCCAAGCTCTTCATCTTTCACAACTACAAGCCCAGCAACTAAATCACTGTGCCCCCCAAGATATTTAGTTGCTGAATGAATAACTATATCTGCCCCAAGATTTAATGGATTTTGAAAATATGGAGTCATAAATGTGTTATCTACTATTGTTAATAAATTATACTTTTTAGCTTTATCTGATGCTATTTTTATATCTATGACATCTAACAGAGGATTTGTAGGTGTTTCTATATAAATAGCTTTAACACTCTTGTCAATTTTTTCTTCAATATTGGTAAAGTCATCAATTATTTCATAACCTATCCCAAAGTTAGAGAATATCTTATCAATTACTCTAAATGTTCCACCGTAAAGATTATTAGTAATTAATAATTTATCTCCACTTTTAAATAAACTTAATACTGCAGTAATTGCTGCAAGACCTGATGCAAAGGCAAACCCTCTTTTTCCATATTCTATATCTGCAATTAACTTTTCTAATGATTCCCTAGTTGGGTTTCCTGTTCTTGAATATTCATATCCACTATTTTCCCCAAAATATCTTTGTTTATATGTGGATGTTTGATATATTGGAATATTTACTGCCCCAGTTTTTTCATCTATACTTATACCCCCATGTATTAATAAAGAATTCTTCTTCATAACTACATCTCCTTTTATTTATTGCTCTAAATAATATATTTAAATTAATTTTTTCACATGTTACTATTTTTTAGCTATTGCCATAAAAATACCTGGTTCTATCACTTCCCCAAAGGATGATTCTCCACGAGCAACTAATCCCGTATTTTTTATACTTATATTCTTAAATCCCGCTTTTTCAAACCAATTTATTAATTGATCATAGTTAAACCCTAACCAAGTATCAAACATTTCCTCCCTAGCCCACTCTCCCTTGTGTTCTAACACATCAGTTATGACCACTTTGCCATTAGGCTTTAATACTCTATTCATCTCCTTAATAGCTTTATCAGGATTAGCTACATGGTGTAATGCCATATTCATAAAAATTAAATCTATGGAATCATCAAAGAGTGGAAGATTCTCAAGTTCTCCTTTTATGGGATAAATATTATTTATCTCATTTTCCTTGGCAGAACTATATAATTCTTTTAGCATGTTCTTAGATGAATCCAAAGAAAAAACTATATTAGCTTTCTTTGCAATACCAAGACTTATAAAACCTGTACCTGCTCCTAAATCAGCAATAACTTTATTACTAATATCCACAGACTTTATTGCCATTTCTCTTAATTCATCCTTAAAATAGTCTACTCTCATTTTATTCCATTCTTTAGCTATGGAATTAAAATATTTTACTGAATTCATTTTATTAGCCCCCTAATTAAAATTTAAATAAACTATATTTTTTAAATTGATTAATTTTCAAATAATGTAATAGGATATATCTGCATTAAAACAACTATATAAAGCAAATTTAAAATAAAAAAACCTCGTCTCTATAAAAATCTATAGAGACGAGGTAACTCGCGGTTCCACTCTAATTCAGATATAAAAGATATACCTGCACTCAAAATTTAGCACTAACATGCCTAATCACTATAACGGGTGATCCCGGAGAACCCTACTAAAAATTTCGGATTTCTGCTCCAAAGTGCACTTCACATTTCTTCTAAATAGAAAACTCTCACCATCATTTTCCTCTCTGTGATTTTCCAAAATGCTACTTTACTTTTTCAATGCATTTATATCCTAGTAATTCTATCTGAAAACTAGCAATTTTTATTAAATTTTAATATAATTCATATTAAAAATCAATACCTTTTTGAATTTATTTTTAAAAATTCATTAACTCTCTTAAAATAAAATCTCTTATGCATAGATTTTTTATTATTACACAATATAAAATCTATATTTAATACTTTCTATAATCACTCTTTAAACTAAGTTAACATAAATTATTAAAAATTGACTTTCTATACCAATATTTGTTACAATTTGTTTATTATTTTAATAAAAATTTTTATTTTTAGATATGGAATATTAATAAATAATTTGTATTAAATTAGTTCTTATAAACTTATATTAAAATTTAAAAGGAGGAAATAAGATGTGGAAAGAATTTAAAGAGTTTGCCATGAAAGGAAATGTAATAGACCTAGCTATTGGTGTTGTTATAGGTGGTGCTTTCGGAAAAATAGTAACTTCATTAGTAAATGATATTATAATGCCTGTAGTTGGTAGCTTAGTTGGAAAAGTTGACTTCTCTAACTTATACATAAACTTAAGTGGACAACAATTTAACTCATTACAAGAAGCTCAAGCTGCTGGTGCTGCTACTATAAATTACGGACTATTTTTAAATAACTTAATTAACTTCTTAATAATAGCATTTTCTATATTTATAGTTATAAAACAAATAAACAAGCTTAAAAACTTCACTAAGAAAAAAGAAGAAGTTAAAGTTGAAGCTACAGAAAAAGATTGTCCTTATTGCTGTACTAAAATAGACATAAAAGCTACTAGATGTCCTCATTGTACATCTGTTTTAGAAGAAGCTACTAATTAGTCTTCATAAAAATACATAAAACTTATTTTAAAGAAAATTTAAGGCTGTATCATCCCTCTTAAAACATAAAAATTATAAAAGTATTGTTTATAATTTCTATATTTGAGCTTTGATACAGCCTCTATTTATACTATTTTAACCATTGTTTTATTTATTTTGTAAATTCACTGTGTAATTTCCAGTACCTGAGTTTTCAAATTGGTAAACACATAAGTAATATTTACCTGGATTTAACTTACAAGTGTTACTTAATTTATTTCCATCTGCATTAGCGTAATCCACATAGTTACTTAAATCATCAGCTGAATATAATAACCAGTTCATTTTTATATTATCTAAGTTTTCAACTACTATGTTTAAGTCACTTGGATTTTGTATATCTATGCTATAAATATCCTTAAGATCATCATTGCTTAATGTTCCAACTATTTTGCTATTACTATCTACCTTCATAGCTTTATCAAAATCATTGTTATTTTCAACTTCTTTTATAGCATCCTTTTCTGTTTCTTTAACTTCATTTTTAAGGTTTCCTTTTACATTTACTGTGTAAGCTCCTGATTGATTATCATAAGTATATACACTTAAATAGTATCTTCCAGGCTCTAAAGTCTTTTCACCCTTTAATTCTGTTCCATCATTTCCAGCTGCATATAAAACATAATTGTTTAGGTCTCCCGCTTTATAAAGTGTCCAAGTTATTCCTACTGAATTTAAATTATTAAGAGTTATTTTAACATTGCCTTTTTTAGCTACGTCAAAATAATATTTATCTGAATAATCCTCTTCTGATAAAGTACCCTTAACTAACATATTAGATTTAGCTATTTGGTTAGCCTTTTCAAAATCATTGTTTGGCTCGCTTTCATTTATAACTTCAACAGGTTTATCTTCTACTACTTTTATCTTTTTACTTTCAGTATTTATTCCACCGTTATTATCTGTAACTGTTAATTTTACTTCATATTCTCCAGTTTTATTATACTTATGAGTGGCTTTAGCCTCATTAGATTTTTCTCCATCTCCAAAGTCCCATTCATAAGCTTTGATTTCACCATCTTCATCTTTTGACTCTGTTCCATCAAAGTTTATTTCTTCTTCAACTATTACTGAAGAATCAGATTTTATAACAGCCTTAGGCTCTTTATTAACATGAACATCAGTATTTGTATCTGTGTTCATTCCATGGAATACAACATCATAAACATAGTTACCATTTTCATCTACTTTATGGTTTACAAAGTATGCAGTAACAGTTTTATAACCATTCCAGCTCTTTTTAGATAATTCTTTTAATATATCATTTAACTTAGAATTCATATCTTTCCAGTCATTTTCTTCCCCTTGACTTCTTCCCCCTACATATGTTCCTCTCATATCGTAAGTAGTAAAGAATTGAGACTTTTCAACATTACTAGAAAGATCTTTTATATTTGAAACTTCTTTTATATCATTAGTTATTTCATTTATATCCTTAGCTTCATGTCCATTTACATATTCATCTGAAACTAAAGGAACATCTAAGTTGTCAATATTGTTTAATAAAGAATCCATATAGTCTTGATATTTATCATTTAATCCGTAATCACTACTCATTGATGCAATATAATCTTTATAACCAGATACATCATTATTCTTTATGTAATTTGTCATCTTATTAAACATTCCCATGTTATTGTTGTACATGTAGTTTGATAGAGCAAATCCATAATTATAGAAATCCCATGAGCCATATTTAGCATGTAATACACCATATAAAGACATTCTATTATTTCTATCGTAAGCTAACCCTTGTGTAACTGATTTTCTTGGTTTTATTCCATCAGTTCTAGTTGAACCTGCAAAGAACTCTGCTGTTCCTTCTTCATACCAAGTTAAAACTCCCTCTTGATAGAATTCTCCTTGTCCCCACATTCCAGGAACTACATATCTACCTTGAAGATAGTGAGTAAATTCATGACGGAATAATTCTTCTAATGTATATATACTTTCCTCTGGTGTTCTTTCATAAGTAAAGAAAGTTCCTATGTTTTCAATATATATACCACCATTATCAGTACTAAATCCATTTATTATACGATTTAACTTATACTCTTCTGGTGAGTTATAAATAACAACAGTTAAAATATCATCTGGATTCCCCTCTTCTAAAGCCTTATCATTTTGAACTACTCTCATGAATTGAGCCTTAACTTCCTTTGAAGCCCAGTATAATCTTTTTATCTTTTCTTCTGTTACTTTATCACCAGCTTTTACTACAAATTTGCCATCATCAAAAGTATATGTTTTTGGAAGATATTTTTCCCTTGCATCTGCTTTTATCTTATTGAAATCTATATCATTTCCTGATGAATTTTTTCCACCAAAATTTAAATCTAAATCATTGGCAGCCTCAATATATTGATATGATAAATAAGGATACTCTTTCATAGCTCTTTCTAAAGCTCTTTGAGATATTGATGGGTCTTCTCTAAACTTACCCATTCTACCTGTGTAATATAAGGCATTATTTACAAGCCAAGCATTATCATTATTTAACTTATCACCTATTGTACATAAACTTTCTAATCTTTCCATATATGGATCTATTCTATTATAGAACTCAGTGTTTTTAGCATCATATCCCTTAGTATTGTATATTACTGAATTAGTATAATAATCAATACCTTTCATAAGGTTGAATACTGCATTTCCCTTGCTATAGTTAGAACCATACTTATCTATATTATCTTTAAAATCACTTAAAACATATATGCAATTATTAATAACTTCTGGATCTGCTGAAGCATTACCTATAAGTCTTCCTAAAGCCTCAACAACTCCATCTTGCGCCTTTGTTCCTAATCTAAAATTACTATTATATTGAATCGCTTTCATAGCTGGTAAACACTCATTTTTTAACTGTGGTGTATTTAGGTATGATAATTGTTTATTATAAAATCCTAAATAATATCCAGCTCTTAAAAACTCAACTAAAGTTGGAATTCCCTTATCATCATCTGCTGTATAAGTTCTTCCACTATCCTCTAGACCATATATTATAGCTTGTACACGATCTCTATTACTAAAGAAAGTATATGAACCATCATTAAAATTAAATAAGTCTGGTACGTTTTCATAACTTATTGTTTTTATTAATTCAACTAGATCACTATAATTCATTCTGTTAAGTTCATCGAATGTATAAATCTTGTTGTTTCTTGCTCTTGCTGGAGCAATACTAGGTCCTAATGGTCTATTATTGTCTGTAGCTACCTCATTATTTAATTCTGTTTTAGAAATCTGATCAGCATTAATCTCTCTAGTAATCTGTCCATTATTACTATTCTCTACTTTTTTATCAGCTGCAAATACTTTAAATGAGCTATTAAATAAAATAAATGCTGCTAAAGTAAAGGTAGCTGACCATCTTTCAACTAACTTCAGTTTTGTTAGCTCTCCCCTTTTTAAGTTTTTCTTCATGTTTAAATGCCTCCTCTATCTTAAATAATATTTATATAAATAAAACTTTGCTTATTTAAGCTTAAGTTTTCTTATATACATAATTTAAAATAACCTTACACATTTAAAAATCATTCACCATTTGTTATTAATTTAGTAACTTTTTTAATTATAACATAAAATTTGTAATTTTTTATATGTCATTTCTAAATAATCCTATTATTTTTTATTTTTTGTACTTATTTTTTTAATACATTAATAACTCAAATTAAATGTATTGTTATTCCAGTTAATCACACAAAAAAATATTACGGTGATTAAATGTACTTTATTGGCAACTCAGTAAATTACACTCTTCACCGTAATATTAAAAAGGTATTTTTTAGGTAATTGTTTAAGACCTTTTATAAACTAAAATATCTTTGTATTTCTTACTACTGTTAAAGTTTAAAAAATATAAAATATTTTAGTCTATGGATTTTTTGTATAATGATTAATTATACAATGCAACATTTAAGCTATTAATATTTATTCTTAACTCTTTATAGAGTTAATTGCTTTTAATTAAACTCTTAGGGAGTCTAGTTCCTTGAATATTTGCTGAGTAGCATTAACACTTCTACATAAAACTAGAATATGATTTTTTTTAGCTACTGTTCCAGCTATTCTTCCATCACCAAGCCTGTCTATAAATTCTCCAATCAAGCTAGCCATACCATCTAAAGTATTAACTGATATAAAATATTCTTGCATAGATATGCTTCTTACAGAACTCTTAAATATATTTTTAAACTTTTTTATAAACTTGTCTTCCTTTGTAACTATATATCTATGCTCATGATTTTCAAAACTTTTTCTAATTATATTCATCTCATGGAGATCTCTTGACAAAGTGGCTTGAGTTACATTTATTCCGCATTCTTTTAACTCAATTATTAATTCTTCTTGTTTACAGATACATTTGCTCTCTATTATATCTAATATTACTTCATGTCTTAAAGATTTCTCTAAATTACTCATAATACTCCTTTGCTCCCTTTAACCCTGTATGTATGCTATATAAACAATGAAATTAATATATATGGGCAATTTTATTTAACTATTTTTGTTCCTGATTCTCCTCTTAAAGCAGCTTTAGCATTAGTTAAAGATGCAATTATAGCTACCTTTTTGTCTCCGCTTAATACAAACTTCTTACAAGCTTCAACCTTTGGAAGCATACTTCCTGGTGCAAATTGACCTTCTTCTATATATTTATCTACTTCTTCTAAATTGATTTCTTTTAAAGCCTTTTGATCTGGCTTGTTGAAGTTTACACAAACTCTATCAACTGCTGTTAAGATTAATAATGCATCTGCATCTAATATTTCAGCTAATTTTTCAGCAGCAAAGTCCTTATCTATAACTGCTGGCACTCCTTCTAATCTATCTCCATCTTCTACTACAGGGATTCCACCGCCTCCGCAAGCGATTACAATAAAGCCACTATCTACCATAGTTTTTATAGCTTCTTTTTCTACTATATCTACTGGCTTTGGTGAAGCTACAACTCTTCTGTATCCTCTACCAGCATCTTCTTTCATAGTATATCCTTTATCTTTTTCTAACTTTTCTGCTTCCTCTTTTGTATAGAAAGAACCTATTGGTTTAGTTGGATTTTTAAAACCAGGATCATTTTTGTCAACGATTACTTGAGTTGTAATTGTATCTACTGATTTTTCAATTCCTCTTTTTAATAGTTCCTCTCTAATTGTGTTTTGAAGGTGATAACCGATATAACCTTCTGAAAAAGCACCAACTACATCAAATGGGAATAATGGATTTCCATTATCAACTTGATGAGCTAATTCAATACTTGCTAATATTTGTCCAACTTGAGGACCATTTCCATGAACTATTGATACCTCATGTCCATCTTCTATTAAATCAGCTACTGAAACAGCTGTTTGTCTACATGTTTCTAATTGACCTTCTGCACTTTTATCCTTTGAATCCTTTTGTAATGCGTTTCCGCCTAATGCTAAAACAATTTTCATAAGTCTTTTCCTCCTTCATCTTTCTAACTTTAATCTTTAAGTTTCCATTTTATTTTTAATCTAAATAGTTATTGTTCCGTTAAATAACATTACTATTGCTATAATTGCTATAACTAAAACAATTATTGCTAATATTTTTTCTTTTCCTACAAATACTTCTGCATCTTTATTATTCTGTTTCTTACCAATGTAGAAGAATATAATTCCTACTGCATATAATATGAAACATAATAATAAATATTTAAGTCCTGCTGCATAGCATAGCCATATAGCGTAAACGGTTGCTATTCCACCAAAAATTTTATCTCTAGTTCTTCCTGTAGGATCTTTATCGTAAGTTTCACCTGTTAGTGCTAATTTAAATCCATACATAGCACTTAAAAGATAAGGTACCAATATAGCTGTACTAGCTACAGAGTATAAAGCTTGGTAAGTACTGCTTGCTACTAAAGTTAATATTAAAAATGCTTGTACTAATAAATTAGTTATTATTAATGAACCACTTGGTGTTCCCTTTTTATTTAATTTAGCAAAGACTTTAGGTAATACCCCATCCTTCGCTGCTACATAAGGAATTTCTGCTGCAAGTAATGCCCATCCAAGAAGTGATCCAAATAATGAAATTATCAATCCTAAATTTATAAGAACTGCTCCCCATTTACCAACTGCAAATTCAAGAACATATGCCATTGATGGGTTTTCAAGACCTGAAAGTTTAACTCTGTCCATAACTCCAAGTGCCATTAATGTTATTAACATATATATTATTAATGTTCCTATAAGACCAAGTACTGTTGCCTTACCTACATCGCTTTGTTTCTTAGCTCTTCCTGAAACAACTACAGCTCCCTCAATTCCTATGAAGCACCATAATGTTACTAGCATAGTACTCTTTACCTGTGTTACAATTCCGCCTAAATCACTTGTACCCCAAAATTGGAAAGTAAATTTATCAAAATTAAACATAAATAATGAGATAACTATAAATAAGAATATTGGAACCAACTTAGCTATAGTAGTTATAAGATTTATAAGTGCTGCTCCACTTACCCCATTTAATATTAGTAATGTAAATGCCCAAAGTAATACTGATGCACCAATAATAGATGCTACGTTATTTCCTGCACCAAACATAGGTAGGAAATAACCTACTGCTCCAAATAGAAGTACTGAATAAGATACATTTCCTATCCATGCACTTAACCAATATCCCCAAGCTGAATTAAATCCTATGTATTCTCCAAACCCTGCTTTCGCATAGCTATAAACACCACCTGTTAATTCAGGCTTTCTGTTAGCTAAAGATTGATAAACAAATGCTAAAGCTATCATACCAATACCTGTTATAATCCATCCTATTATAACTGCTCCAGTACCAGCTCCCCTTGCCATATCTGATGGAAGGTTAAAAGCTCCGCCACCAATCATAGAACCAACTATTAAGGCTGCTAATTGAGCAAATCCTAATTTTTTTGGTTCATTATGTTGCTCTGCCATATAACTTCACCCACTTTCATATTATTAAAAACAGGGCAGCATTTATAATACAATGAAAGAAAAATTCAGTTATTAAAATTAAATAATTTAAATGCTAATTATTCCTTAGATGATATTATAAATACAGCCCCTTAAGAAAATTTATTATCTTCCAGCAGTTGCTACCATTACTGCTTTGATTGTATGCATTCTGTTTTCAGCTTCATCAAATACAACTGAATTTTTACTTCTAAATACTTCATCTTCAACTTCTCTTATATCAAGACCTAATCTATCCATCATATCTTTACATACTTCTGTATCTTCATCATGGAATGATGGTAGGCAGTGCATGAATAAAGTATTCTTATTTCCTGTTTTATTCATCATTTCTCTAGTAACTTTGTATGGAGTTAATAATTTAACTCTTTCTGGATATAAGCTTTCATCTTCACCCATTGATACCCAGATATCAGTGTAGATAACATCTGCACCCTTAACTGCTTCATCAACATTTGAACTAAATTCTATAGTTGCACCAGTTTCTTTTGAGTATTCTTGCATTTCTTTAAGAATATCTTCATCTGGTTTTAAGCTATCTGGTCCAAGAGCTACAAAGTGCATTCCCATTTTAGCTGCACCATACATTAATGCATAACTCATATTGTTTCTTGTATCACCAGTAAATACTAATTTGATTTCACTTAATGGTTTATGTGCATGTTCTTCTATTGTTAAGAAGTCTGCTAATATTTGAGTTGGATGGTCAGCGTCAGTTAATCCATTCCATACTGGAACACCTGCATGTTTAGCTAATTCTTCAACAGTTGATTGTTTGAATCCTCTAAATTCAATACCATCATACATTCTTCCAAGAACCTTAGCAGTATCTTCTATTGATTCTTTTTTACCCATTTGTGAGTTAGTTAAGAATGTTACATGAGCACCTTCTTCAGCAGCTCCACATTCAAAAGCACATCTTGTTCTAGTTGAAGTTTTTTCAAATAATAAAACTACATTTTTACCTTTTAAGCTATCTCCTAATATTCCAGCTCTTTTTTTAGCTTTTAAATCATGAGAAAGATCTAATAAATATCTTATTTCTGCTGGTGTAAAGTCTTTTAATGTTAAAAAGCTTCTTCCTTTTAAGTTAACTGCCATTTTGAATTCCTCCTAATATTAAATATTCTTATATACATTCTTTTGTAGGTATGAGAATATTAACTTTTTTTAAATTTCTAATAGTAAATTACTAGTTAAATGTTATCTTATAAATCTTCTCTTATTAGAGGCATTGACATACATCTAGGGCCCCCTCTACCTCTTGATAATTCAGATGAAGGTATAACGTGTAATTTGATTCCTTCTTTTTCTAATATTTCATTAGTTACATAGTTTCTTGAGTAAACTACAACTTCTCCAGGAGCAATAGCAAGTGTATTTGAACCATCATTCCATTGTTCTCTAGCAGCTATTATTTCATCTCCGCCACCACATTTTATTAATTTAATATCTCTATCTAGATATTTCTTTAATATATTTTCTAAAGTATCAACTTCTTCTGTTACAAGTAGTTGTCCATCATTTTCTGGATCTTTAGTTAATGCATAAACTTCTAAAGGTCCTACTATACCAGGGTGAACTGTAAATTTATCATAATCTACTTGAGTAAATACTGTATCTAAATGCATAAATGCTCTTGATACTGGTATTTTAAATGCTAATACAGTTTTAAAACTTGTATCTGGATAGTAAAGTAACTTTTTCGCTAATTTTTCAACTGATGCTGAATCAGTTCTTTGTGATATACCAACTGCTAAAATTTCTTTTGAAAGTATTAATTCATCTCCACCTTCAAGAGAAGTTTTATCATTTCTATTAAACCAGAATGGAATATCCTTTCCTTCAAATCTTGGATGATGTCTAAATATGTATTTAGCAAATATTGTTTCTCTATTTCTTGTATCTGTTCTCATGTGGTTTAATGTAATACCATGTCCAATTGTTGCAAATGGATCTCTTGTAAAATAAAGATTTGGCATTGGATCACATACAAATGGATATACATTATTTACTTGGTCATATAATGATTCTCTGTGGTAATCTTTAAGCTCTTCCTTTCTTACCCCAGCCATCATCTTATCAACCATTGCTTTATTATCACTAAATGAGTTGAAGTATTCTATTAATGCTTCTTTTAATCTTTCGCTTTCAACTCCAGCCTCATCAATAAATTCACTTATAAATTGTTGTTTAACCTCATCACTAGTTTCTATTGCCTCAGCAGCAAGAACTTCTAAATAAAGCACTTCTACTCCTGCTTCTCTTAAAGTTTGTGCAAAAGCGTCATGTTCTTCTCTTGCAACTTTTAAGTATGGAATGTCATCAAATAGTAGTCTATCTAATAGATCTGGTGTTAAGTTTTCAATTTCTTCTCCAGGTCTATGTAATAGAACTGTTTTTAATCTTCCTATTTCAGAAGTAACATTTAATGCTCTGTCATCTCTCATAATATACCCTTCCTCCTTTTAACTTTTATAACTTTGTAGGTCCTTGTCCGTCCCACACCTATGTTATACACCCTCAACAAAACTATTACAAACCATAAAATGGGAATTATTGTATATAACTTTTTATTTTTATTCAGAAAAAATATTATTTAATAAACCGGTTAATCAAGCAAATTTTGTAAAACCCATATATTGCAATTAATACCAATAATCAATTTTTATTGAATATACGATGTATATTTGATGAATAATATTTTTAAAAAATTTTAATATTAAGCCCTTTTTATACTAAATTCACACTTAAATTTAATATAAATATTTCAAATTCTTCTTACTTTTTCTATAAATTCTTATCTTAATAAATAATAAAAGTTATAATTCTTTAGTTTAATCTCTTCTAAAAAAAACTATTGATAAAAATAAAGACAGGTAAGTTTTCACTTACCTGTCTCATATAAAAAATTCAATTTTGACTAAAAGTATTCAGCATTACTTTTTTCTTTTTAATCTATTAAACTAACTATAAATCTTATTTATATGTTAATATCTATTTTATTTTCTTCTAACTATTCTAACTCCATAAGGTTCTATTTCCATTTCCTTAGTTACCTTTTCACCAGTTACCATATCTGTTAAATCAAGATCTTTAATATCTATTGTTTTTTCCTCTGATGAGAAGTTCATAAAGAATACAAACTCGTTCTTTTCATCCATACGAACTTGAGCATTAATTCCCTTTGGTAAGTCAATTTCTATAGCTCTCTTTAAAGTTAACTTCTTAGCTAAGCTTGAGTAGAAATCTGATAAGAACTCATCATTATTTCTAAATGCTATATAGTAAGCTTGTCCCTCTCCAAAGTTGTTACAAGTTAAAGCTGGCATTCCTTTGTAGAAGTCTGTTTTGTATGTTGCAAGAACTTCAGCTCCTTCTGAGTGAATTAAGTCACAGAATATTCTAGCTTCATATTCACCTTTCATTCCTAAACTATTTCCCTCTTCAATAGAAACATAGTTTACATCTTCATCATAAAGTGCATCTAATTCCTCTGCCCAGATTCCTGTAACTTTCTTTAATGGGCCAGGGAATCCTCCTAAGAAGCAAAGATCATTCTCATCAACAATACCACTCCAGTAAGTTGTTACTAAAGTTCCTCCATTTTTAACGAATTCCTCTAATCTTTCTCCAACACCTGGTCTTACCATATAAAGCATTGGTGCTACAACCACCTTATATTTTGAGAAATCGCAATCCATGTTTATAACATCTGTTGGAATTGACATATCCCAGAAAGCTTTGTAGTGCTTTTGACAAGTTTCAAAGTAATCCTTTTGCTCTATTCTAGGACCTTGAGCATCATTTATTGCCCAGTAATTTTCCCAATCGTAAATAACAGCTACTTGTGGCTCCACAGAAGTTCCTATTACATCATCAAGTTTTGATAGAATTTCTCCAACCTTAGTTACATCTTTAAACACTCTTGTATTTTCATGTCCACAGTGGTCAACAACAGCTCCATGGAATTTTTCTGATGATCCTCTACTCTTTCTCCATTGGAAATATTGAACTGTATCTGAACCATGAGCTACAGCTTGAAGAGAAGATAAAACATGCATTCCTGGACGTCTAAGTTTTGCAACTGGTTGCCAGTTTGTTGAACTTGGTGAACTTTCCATCATCATAAATGGCTTACCATTTAAAATTGCTCTATTTAAGTCATGAACAAATCCAATTCTACTTCCTTCGTGGTCATCTGTTCTTTCTCCATGCCAGTAAGGATAGTTATCCCATGATACAACATCTAAGTAAGGAGCAAATTTCCAGTAATCTATTCCTCTGAATAATGAAATATAGTCATGGAAGTTAGTAGTTACAGGAATATCTGGTGTGATTTCCTTTAATATGCTTCTTTCATGCTTGTAGTAATCTAAAGTTTGGTGAGTAACAAATCTCATCCAATCTAAGTTTAATCCATGAAGAGCTGGTTCTCCATGAGGAGCTGGTGCTTCTATTTCATCAAAGGAAGCATATGTGTGGCTCCAGAACTTAGTCCACCAAGCTTTATTTAATTTATTTATGTCATTATCATATTTCTCTCTTAAGAAATCTCTAAAAGCTTGTTCACATAAAGGACAGTAACATTGACCTTCAAACTCATTTGAAATATGCCATAAGATTAAAGCTGGGTGATCTTTATATCTTTCTGCTAATAATCTGTCTATTATAGCAATTTTCTCTCTATATATAGGAGATGTATAGCAGTGGTTATGACGCTCTCCATATAAGTTTCTTACTCTGTTTGGAGCAACTCTTAAAGTTTCTGGGTACTTATGAGCCATCCATATTGGCTTAGCTCCACTTGGTGTAGCAAGTATTACGTGATTTCCATTTTTGTGCATTAAATCCATAATTTCATCTAACCATTCAAAGTTAAACTTACCTTCTTCAGGCTCTAACATTGTCCATGAGAATATACCTACAGCTACAACATTTGTATGAGAAAGCTTCATTAATCTAACATCTTCTCCCCATATGTTAGGCATATCAATCCATTGCTCTGGATTATAGTCTGCTCCATGAAGCATTTTTGTTATTTTAGAACTTATTGGTCCATAATTTTTCAAAATAATCCCTCCATTTTACCAAGTTAATCATTTTTTTCTCTTATTAATCTATAAAGTAAATTGTGTATTTCTAAATAAGTTTATAGTTATAGGAATAAGCTATATTTTTATAGCTTATTCCTTAATTAATATCTTTTAAAACCCTGTGATTACTGTAATTAAGCTATTTCTGAAACCTCTTCTTGATCCCATTCATTAGCTACAGCTTTTCCAACTTTCTTTTCATATTTTCTCCAGCATATTTCAGCAAAACCTAAGAAGAATACTAATCCTAATACATTGTATAAAAGTATAAATACAGGATTTGTTGCTCCTTCTGCTAATGTTCCATTAAAGTAAGCTGCAAAGTCTTGTGGAGCTGGAATTGAAGATATTACAAATACGAATACGAATAAAGCAAGTAATAGTACTCCAATTGCTATTCCAAAGTTTTTAGATCCAACCTTAAATGATCTTTCCATATCGTCTTTCTTAGCTCTTAATACAATGTATCCAACTAAGAAGAATAATACTGGAATTAATGAAGTTGAAGCAGTCATGTTTATTAACATTTCAAGTAAGCTATCAACTGAACCTATTCCTAAAGCTGGTACTAATAGTAATACTGTTACTATTACAGCTTGTACATATAAAGCATTTACAGGAGTTCCTTTTTTATCTGTTTTAGCAATCCATTTACCAAAGATTCCTTCAGGAATTTCAGAGAATAATACTTTAACAGGTGCTGCAGTCCATAAAACTAATGAACCTAAAGAAGCAAGCATCATTGTGAATCCAACTATGTTAGTTATTATGTTACCTACTCCATAGTTTGCACCTAATATTGCAAAGGCATCAAATAAACCATTTGAGAAATTACCTTGTAATACTTCTGAAGGTACAACTAAACCTACTGAAACAGCTCCAAGTGCATATAGACCACCAACTATAGCAGTTGAAATTACCATTGTTCTTATGAATGTTTTATTTCCACCCTTTACGTCTTTAATATATACACCTATACTTTCAGCACCACCTACTGCTTGTAAAATCCAAGCTAAAACCATGAAATATGACCAGTTAAACTTAGGCATAATAGTTTCTGCTGTGAATTCTTGAGCTGGAGCTTTTCCTAAGAATAAAATAACTCCGAAAGATAATACTATGAATCCTAAACCTAAAATTATTCTAGCTACACCAGATATACTTGTTATTTTTGAAATCCAAGATACACACTTAGTAGAAATTATAGTTACTGCCCAGAATAATACTATTGATATAACAGAAATTAATACTGTTTTTCCATCAAATACGTTTCTACCAACAAAGGTATAAGATGCATAAATTAATATTTTAGGTAATAATGAAGTAAAGAAGAACAAGTTAACAAAGAAATAAGACCATGATCCTAAGAAAGCCCATCTTGCTCCTAAAGATTTCTTTATCCAACTATTTATACCTGATTCAGAATCTGAACTAGCTGAAGCAAACTCACCAATCATCAAAGCAAATGGTAAAAAGTAAAATACTGTACCAAATATGTATGATGGTATTGTAGCTAGTCCAATATTTACACTACTATCAATTATGTTTCCGAATGAAAATACCGCCGTAAATGTCATAAGCATTAAAGCCCCTGAACTAAGCGACCTTTTTCTCTCACTCATCTTAAAAATCCCCCTCATATTTCATATTTTAAGTATAAAGTTTCCTTAGGAAACGTTTTCTGACATTATAATATCATTTTTTGTAGAAATGTTAATGTACAAAATTTGAATATTTAGTAAAAAAACTATAATTTTACTAAATTATTTTACTAAATCATATTTAATTAAAATATTTTTAACATTAAATATTATATATAGTGTTTATAAAAAGCTCTATTTATTAATAAATCACATAAAAACATTGTTATTTTTTAATATTTTATCATTATTTTCTAAATAAATTAACTTATTAATAATTAGATGAAAAACCCTCTTTTATTTATTTAAGTTTTTTAGTTAAAGTTTACTCTTTATTATTTATTAGGGGTTAAACTTGATTTTCTGTGAATTATATTGAAATTTAGTTTTTTATTTATTATTATCCTTAATAATTTATTATAATTTATATTTTTTTGATTTTATTGGAAAATGATTTTGAAGAAACTTTATAATTAATTGTTTTTGAAGAGTTTATGTAGAAGTATATCCCTATTAAACGATTACTAAAATTTTTACTTATTAAGTATTTGCTATAACTAAAGAAGAAAATTCTTTAAAAAGTATTTTTCTACATTTAATTTTAAAAATTATTAGTAAGCTAAAATTAGTTAAAATTACATTTTTAGAATAGAATTATATAAAAAGATATATATTAACTTTAATTAACTTTAATTAACTTTAATTAAAATAAAAAAATAGAGCTATAATTTCCTTAATGAATCATAACTCTATCTTCTTTAAATTGGATCCCCTTACCCCATCCTCACTTATTATTAATAGTCATATGGTTGTAAATTGTAATTCTTAAATAGTACCCATGTAACTTGTTTGAGCATAAATTATAAAATAAGTATCTGCTCCTAGATACATGTATAATCACCTTTTTCCCCAGGTTAGGATTTATGACCTCCTTAATAAAAGCTACCAACATTTAAACCTCTATTTAATTAATCTATTGTCTAGTTTAAACTAGGAATAATTAACTTTATAATTTAGATACTTTTATTCCATTAAATCTATTGTCCAGTTTAAACCTTGCAGTTTAGTGTCTAGTTCTCTATATTCCTTAGAATATTTATTTATCTCTCTCTGTAATTGATCTACCTTCATTGCAGAAAATATTTTTATTTCAGTTTGAGAGTATCTATTTACTTTTACTGTAGCTTCTTCAGCTATTTCTTTTAATATGCTTATCTTCTTTCCAAGCATATCTCTTTTTACAATCAAATCAGAAATACTTTCATTATTACTAGTTATGTAATTACTATTAGTTTTATTAATCTTTAGAATTAACCCCTCTAGTTCACTTACTTTTAACAGTATCTCATCATATAGTGTATATGGGTTCTCAGAGGGTTTCTCACCTTCTTGAACTAGTAAGTTTTGATTTATTCTATTTTTTAAACTCATTAATTCTTTTTGTAAATCTGCTCTTAAAATCAATGCCTCAGCTAATTTCATTTTAACTCCTCCAATAAAAATTTTATTAAACTCGGCTTCATAAACACTTTTTAATTCATATGAATCTAATACATGTAAACCAAATTTATTGTATATTTATATCCAAAACAAATCTAATATTTACTTTATTATAACTCTAAAATATGAAATAAAAAACTGATTTTAGCTAAGCTAAAATCAGTTTTTTACTTTAGTTTAATTGTAAGTAATACTAGATCCAGGGTATAAAGTTGTTCCCCATATTGAAACATTTATATTATTTGTTAATGGAACATCATATTCACTTATAACATCTCTCCACCATTCCCAAGCAAGGCCTGTACACTCTCTTGCTTTTATTCTTATATTTCTTGCATTAGCTTCAAGAGGTATAACTGTTGAATAGTGAGCTGTTTTATCTTGATAATTTCCATCCCATGTTTTATGAGTTAAAACTTCATTTCCTTCTTTGTCATATGAAACTTCATCCCAGGCTACTTCAAACTGTGCAACATAGGCTCCACTATGATCTAAGTTTATTTTTCCCTTAGAATACTCTGTAGAAGTTGTTTCTATATAATCTGTTTTATTGTGAACAGCAGCAACTGAGTTATCTTTTAAGAAAACACTAGTATAAGATATTGGATATGCTGGGTTTTTTGTGCTAAAAGTTGCATTGTCTTTAATTACTTTTCTTATTTCATCAAAGTCCTTAGTTACAACTTTGTTATGTTCTTGTGCATCTCCTCCTAAAACTACTGCTGTGAAGGAACTATTTTCATAAATATCTTTATATTGTTGACTATTTTTTATATCAGTGTTCTTTATAAGAGCTTTGAAAGCAGCTTGTACATCTTTACTAATAGAAGTAGTTTCTAACTTAACATATATTGTTCTTCCATAAGCTACATTTGAAACCATAAGCGGAGGTGCTTCATTACTTACTCCCTTTTGTTTTAAATCATTAAATGTAACACTGTCATCAAAAAGATCTGATGGATTCTTAGGTAAATCTGCACTTACTGTATAGAATATTTGTTTATATGCTAAAATCATAACTTTTTTCTCATTGTTTGCTACTGCATTAAAGTCTACTCCAAGTGAGTTTTCAAGGACTTTAGCATTAACATTAAGGGCACTTGATATTTGTGATTTACTATAAACCATAGATTCTGAATATTGAGTTCTTGCTGGTAAAGTATGTGTAGATGAATACTTTTCATTCCACTTAGATACTAATTCATCAATGGCTCCAGAAACTTTTCCATAGGTTGGATCATCAACCTTTATACTATTTTCGCCCTTTAATCCTGGTAAATCTATATTAATGTTAATAGGCTTTCTTTTTACCATTAAGATTGTAGGTCTATTTTCCACAAAGGCTTTATCTGCAAGTTGTAATGCTCCTGGATATGTACGATCATTTACAGAATCAATTATTGATATATCTACTGGTGATGTTGTAAGGGATCTTTTTTGACGTTCTACAACTATAAATTTATTACCAGTCTTTTTACCTTCCTTTGGAACAAAACTTTCAATTTTATCTCCATTACTAGCTAAAACTTCATTTCTATTGTAACTTAAGCTTGATATTCCAGAATCAATACTTTGATTTTTATCTGTTATATCCTTTGAGAAACTGATTACTGGTTGAGAAAACAGACATAAAGCCATTGCAATACTTGCTATTAATTTTGTTTTCTTAAATCTTATCATAATATAAATCCCCCTTTTTTTATTTTTCCCCTAATTTATTAAGTTCATAAATCCTAAAAACTTTATACTGCTTTTAAACTTTAAAAACTTAATAGGGTTTAAAAGACTTATTATTTGGAACTTCAAGTAAACATTTTCATTTAACTTTTTAGTAAATCTTAAGAGTTAAGAGTATCTTAAGAACATTATTTTTTGAGTAAACATAGCTTAAATAAACTCTAATTTTTTCTTTTCCCTAAACTCTCTCTAAAGTTAAAATTCAGTTCAGAAAATATTCACTTAATATTCATTTGTAATAAGTACCCTTAATATATCAGAGGAAATAATCTCATTCAATACTTTGTGCAGAACTGGGCTTTAATCGTGAATAACTGGGATTCCAGTTATAATATGAGTTCCATTTATGGAATTTTAATCCACAAAAATTTTGTCTATTAATTAAAAAAACTTCAAATTTTTTTGTTATTTTTATTAATAAAAAAGATTTTAAATTTTATTTTTTTTACTAAATTTAAAAATTAAATTAAAAAAGGGGTGCACCAAAATATATAAAGTTATCTTGATACATCCCTAATATTATATTTTTAATTATTCTACCTCTAAATCATTTTCACGTATCTCATCTAATGTATGTATTTTGTAGTTTTTAAATAATAAATACCCTAGGTATCCACTACCTGCACTTACAACTACACAGGCTAGAGAAGCCATTAATACCTTAAATGCTGGGTTATATGCAAACATTACAGCAAAACCAGCAATAGGGGTAGCTGTCCCTGGAGACATATTAGTAAGTCCCATTAAAACTATTATAATCCCACATAAAGCGCCACCAATAAAATTAGTTACATAAATAGGTATAGGGTTAGCTGTTATTATATCCGCCTGCGTTAATGGTTCTATGGCAACTGATATTGTATCTTTTTTGCTTCCAAACTTCATTTTTTGGAATAAAACAAAATTTAAGAAAGATGAGCCAAAAACTGATAATGCTCCTATTGCCATTGGTGCTCCTGTTAGTCCAAGCATAGCTGTTAAGGCCATTGAACTTAAAGGTGCCGTAGCAACTACAGTTATAATTCCTCCAAGTATTATTCCCATTGTTATTGGATTAGAGTTTGCTGAAGCTATTAAAACCTGTCCTATTTTTAATAAAGTAGAATCAACTACTGGTGCTGTAAAATCACCTATTATTCTTGTAAGAGGCGTAGCCACAACTATTATTACAATTAAATCTAAACCACTTGGTAATTTTTCTTCTAAGAATTTAACCACAAATGACATTAAATAACCTGCTATAAATCCTGGTAATATTCCTAATCCTGAACATGATAGTCCTATTAAAACTGAATAAACTGGTGAAACTCCTAAAGCTAATGGTACAAGGATTGCTGCTGCAACTCCTCCCAAGCTTCCATTAGCATCTCCAACCTTCTTTAAAAACTCTATATTTAGAACATTTCCAAAGAATGATGAGTGAAATGCCTCAACTAAAAAGCTTGCACAAGCTGCTCCTGCCAATGCTCCCATAGCCTTCATTCCATGTGGTGCCTTATAACTAAATAAGGTAAACAATCCTAAAACTATTAATAAAAGTCCTGCCCCAATTAAAACTTGCATAAATTTTCCTCCTTAGTTTTTAAAAAACTTTCCCTTTAAACGTTTACTGATTGATTTATAATAAAATTTATTATTACCTATTAAATTTTTAAACTTACCTTAATTATTTGCTTTTCATATATAACAATATTAATTTATAAATATTCTTTAAAAGTTTATGTATAAATTATTAAAGTTATTTTATATTTTATACTAATTTTCAAAAAAATCAAACATTTTTTAATAAAAAACAAAAAAAACTGATTTTTACATAAATAAAAACCAGTTTTTTTCAGTTTTAATTTGTAATTAATACCCGATTTAAAATACTTTCTAAGCACTTCATATTAAGCTAATTTTAAATCTTACCCAGTATTCCCTTACGCATATATTTAATGAAACTAATTATGTATTAATAATACTTCATTTTTCTAATATATTAATCTCAACTTTTTTTTACTTTCTGAAAAATTGAGAGTTAATCTTAAAATAACTTTATATATTTTCAACTAATTTTATAACTCATAAAAACCCTTAAGAGATAAAACTTTCTTTATTTTAGTTGAAATGCTAATTTTTTTAAGTTATATTTTAGATGTAACATTTACATATTTTAATAAAAAATATTTTATCTATTTATAAAAATTTGTAAGTAATATATTAAGCAAATTCTAAATGGAAAGGTTTAAACATGTTTAAAGAAGATTTATTAGAAACATCTGAAAAAATTCAATATAACATTTTTAAAAAAGTATATGTAAATAACGGTAAGATTAATAAAAATGATTTATGCTCTGATTTAAATATATCATTGCCAACTTTAAAAACTCACTTAAAGAAAATTGAATACTTATTAAATAAATATTATAAATCAAAAGTAAAAATATCCTCTTCAAAAGATTTTATTTTTTTAAAGTATGAAACTGGAGTAAGTCTTCATTCTTTAACAACTTACTACATAGAAAGTTCTCTTAAATATAAACTTTTAAAATTTTTCTTTATTAAGCACACCAAGAAATTTACTGGAATACAAATTTGTAATTACTTTAATATAAGTTTAGCAACTTTAAACAGAAAAATATTAGAATGTAATTCACTTCTAAAAGAGTTTGATATATCTATTAAAAACTATGAACTTACAGGTTCTCAACTTCAAATATCTTATTTTTATTATTTATTATTTTGGAATAACAGAATAGATATATCTTCTGTAGTATCAGCTAACCACAACATAACTGAAGTAATTGAAAAAACTTTTAATATCACCTTAAAAATTAGTGAAAAGTATCCCTTATATACTTGGTTAAAAATCTTAATGATAAGGAAAAAATTTTTTGTTGAAGATTTCTTTAAGGATGAATTCACCAAAAAGAATTTAAGCATATTAGAAAACACTGAAATTTTTATAGAGCTTAAAAATTTCTTTGAAAAAGATTCCTTAAGTAAGTCCTCTAGTACATACTTAGCATACTCTACTCTTTGCTTTATTTTAAGTTTTAATATAATCCCATATGAAGTTATTAAAGAATTTTCTACGGTTAATGAAAGTACTCCTTTTAAGATTTTCTCTTTAATGACTGAGGAAATGAGTAACTTATATACCACTCACCCTAATAACTTCAATAATGAAGTGAAATTGCATTTACTAAGTTTATGCTTTAAAAGTTACTTCTTTAAGGGAATTTTTTATTCAAACAATAAAATTGTTACAAATTATTATTTAAATGAATTCACAAGTGATTCTAGAGAAAAATTTGTTAATGACTTATTATTAAAAATTAACTCTTTATATAAAGTAAAATATTCTTTTGATCCAGATTACTTTAAACTTTGCATAATATTAACCTTAAATTATCTTAATGGAGTGTCCAAACATTCCCTTACTATAGGTATTTTATCTAGAATAGATAGTTTGATTCTTAACACCACTATTGATTATTTAAGAAAATTTTTAAGAAGAAAATTTGATGTTATTGTGGAAGTTTATGATGAATATAAAAAAGAAAATTATGATCTTGTAATTACAAACTTCGATCCTAATTACATACCAAAAAACTATAATAATATTTATATATTTTCAAATTTAGCAGTACAATATGACTTAGGTAATATAGTTAAAATACTAAATGAAATTGAAAAAACTAAATTTGAAGGATAAAAGAAAAAGGGCTATATCAAAAACAATAAGAAAAATCACAAAAATATTTAGAGAATCCTTAAACCTCTATAAGAATTTGTAATTTTTATTTAAAGTTGTTTTGATACATGCCCTTTTTAAAATTAATATATTTTCATAATTTTAAAATACACTATCTAATTTTAATAAAAGAAACATATTAAAATTTTTTCTTTAAAGATTTTTACATTGTATTTAGCAAATCCCTTACTTCCATAAGAGCAAAACCTAAGAGATTTTCTCCCTTCCAAGCTGTAGGGTCTTCTATATTCTCATCCTTTGCACCCATTCCTATTCCCCAAATAGAGTCATATGGACTTGCTTCAACTATTATTTTATCTCCTGTGCTTAATAAAAACTCCTTAAGATTTTCATCTTGAGAAAACTTAGCTAAGTTTCCACTCTTAACAATTTCATATTTTTCTCTATTCCAAAGCTCTTCATTGAAGTTTTTAATCTTTCTTCCTAAGTCTTTTATTTCTTTTTGATTTTCAGCAGATAATATTTCTTCTAAGGTTTCATAATCCTTAAATAACCTTGCCTTTTCAGCCATCATATACTTCTCTGCACAGTTATATAAAACTCCATTAACTGTGAAATCAGAAAGGTACCATTGGCTAAAACAAGCCTTAGTTACTTTCCCATTCTTATTTTTTGTATGTCCCCAGAAAAATAAAAACTCTAGTTTCTCTCCACTTTTAAACTTCTCACAAACACCTTCTACAGAATATCTCATAATACCTCCCCCTTACCTTGCTTATATTCTAACCTAACTATAAAACTCTAAATAGACTTTTTTCTTAAAACCACTTCTACTCAGCACTTATATTAAAGACCTCTGAAGCCTTTCCATTGAACATATTATCATAAAATTCTAGTTCTAAATTATTTGATTCATTGTTTAAGGCAAATGACATATTAGCAGTACACTTTTTCCCCTTACTAATAGCTTGAGGATATTTTTCAGCACCAGCTGGGTATGTTTCTAAAACATTTCCTGAAGCATCATAAACTTTAAAATTACTATCAAATACATATAAGTTTTCTTCGTCTGCTATATTTTCGTAAGTATATTCTATTACAACAACCTTTTCTGCTTCTTTTTCAGAAAATTGATTTCTTTCATCTGTAAGTTTTACATTATCTATGGTTATGGCCATTGATTTAACTCCATTTTTATCATTTATATAAGCCGTTTCTCCAATCCCTAATGTTTTTTTATCCTCTTCAGTTTTTTCATTTATTTTATTGTCTAAATTTTCTTCAGTTAATTCTTCATTAAGAGTTTCAACTGTCTCACCCTCTTTTTGAAGAGCAACCTTTTCAAACTCTAATAATTGGTCATATCTTTCTTTAGTTAAATTAACTCCTGAACTGCTGTTTCCTAAAGCAATTCCTCCAATAATAAAACAAATTATTCCTATGGCTATTTTACTTGTAAATACTGATTTTAACTTTTCTTTATTCATATTACCTCCAAGATTAAATCATAAATTATATTTTAATATCCCTATTTACAATATTAACCATTTAATTTTTCTTTAATACATCTAAAACCCATATCATTAAAATATTTTTATATTTTAAAACTTAATTTCAAATAATACTTGTAATTAATAAACTCTTATAATGTTTCTTAAAAAATAATATTAACTTAAAGTAATATAAAAAAAATGGAGTTATTTAAAAACTCTCATACAAAATTATAAATTTTATATATGAATTTTTATAAATCTCCATTTAAATAAAATATTAAAGTTTTTCCATGTACTTAAAGACATCTTTTCTGAATATAACTCCTAAAGCACAAGCTATTAAGGCTATTACACCAATAATTATTACTCCTACAATATTACCTTCTGCTAAGTTTGCTCCCATAAAAGAAGATGCAACTAAGGCTGGTATTCTTCCTATCATAGAGAATATTATAAAGTGTCCTATTGTTATGTTACTTAAGGCACAAACCATAATAAGTGAATCTTTAGGTGCCCCTGGTAAAAAGAATAGTATTACCAATATAAGCTTAAACTTAGGGCTATTTAAAATCTTTTCTAATTTATCATACATATCCTTAGGTACAAATCTTTGTACTAGCTTCTTTCCAAACTTTTGACATATGTAAAATAATATTGCAGATCCAACTGCTATGCCGAAAAAGGAAAGTAAAGTCCCTCCTAAGGCACCAAATATATATCCCCCAGCAGCTTGTATAACCTCTCCTGGAATAAAGAATATAACAACCTGTAATATTTGAAATACAAAAAATATTACTGCTGCCCAAGGACCAAACCTTTCAAGATAACTCTTTACAACTTCACCATTAGTAATTAATTTATAAAAAACCATTATATGCTCTCTAGTTAAATAAAGAGTTATACATACAAATATTAAAACTATTATACTTAAAATTATTAAACTCTTCTTCTTCATAAATAAACTTAAATCTTAGATTTTCCTCCTTAAATAGTTTTTAAATTCTATTTTAAATAAGTATTTATTCTATCTATTATTTTCTAAAACAAAGAACTATTTAAAATAAAATTACTGTCTAAAGTTAATATTAATTAAAATTATATATAATCTAACTTTAACCATATTAACTCTTTTTTATGTAAATCACTTGCAATTTTTTACATACATTATAACCTATAATCTTAAACTTATATATTATAATAATCTTAAATTTACATTACATTCTTATTTAATAGTAAATTATCATAAAAAAAAGAAGATATATCAAAATATCTTTTAATAAAACCTACAAAAATATTTATAGAACCCTATAGCTCAATATTACTGTAAGTTTTATCATTAACTTTTGATACATCTTCTAAAAATTCTATTTAAATATATAAAAAACTTTAAATTCTTTAAATCATAAAATTTTACTATAAAAAATCAAATCTACTTTTCATAGCATCTTAATATTCTTATATAATGATTTGCTTCTCTTAAAACATGATCAGAAAGAAGTGGTAATATTAAGGATTTTATATTGCAGTTCATTATTCCCTTTGTACCCTCTTCCTTAAAATCTCTTAACCTAGTTGTTTCCTTTAAGATTTCATGAGTAACATTATCTATTGTCACATTGGTAACATTATTTAGTTGTTGAATTAATTCATTAAACTCAAAGGCAAATTCATGAGCAGTATTTATTAATTCATACTCACTTGGATCTAATAAACCTCTTATAAACAGTGAATGTTCCATCATAATTTCATTCCAAAAAGCTTCTGTCTTGCTAATATTCACCTCATCTATATCTCTATTGCACTCAATATCATCTATATATGAACGATATAATTTAGCTTCTTCTATGGTATGTTCAACAAGTGATGGATAATTACTTGTGAAAATCTTGCAACATAATACATCATCTAAAATTTTCATCTTAAGATCTATTAATTCATCTATTAATTTAATAGCCTTATTGTTAATATCTTTTACACAGCTTGCCACTTTAGAGTCAATACCCTTTTTAGGAGCACACATTAAATCTTTTTCCATTGTTGTTATTTTAGAATTAATATTAATTCCTGTATAATGCTCTGTTTTCTTTTCTGTCTCTAAAGTATAATCTGTAAAGACTTCTCCTGAATCTACTATGGATTGTCTAACTCTTCCCTTACTTAGTTTAACTACATCAAATAAAAGTTTTTCAAGATTTCCCTTGCACTTATCAAGTTCCTTAGCGAGTTTTGAATTCTTAGGTCCTAGTCCTGCCTCTAAAAATATGGCATGTTCTTTCATAACTCTCATAAAAAAAAGATGTAATTCTAATGATGAGGTAACATATTTTTCTCTAGATATCATAATATTCTCCAATTTAATTTTTTATATATTATACTCTTAAAGGAATAATTGTGTTCTTAAGTGCATAGTTATCTACTCTTATTTTTCCCTTTAAATTTCATAATTAAAAACAATAAGAAAATAATTATTAGCACTGAAATTAATATTATAACTATTAGTATTAAATTTTCATTTGAATGATTAAAAGTACTTATTTCCTTTTGAACCTGCACTTCAGTCCTTTCACTTAAATCAGTTCTCTCTCCCCTTACTAATAAACGTTCAGTATTAATTCCATAAGGATAACAAGTTAGTAAAGTTACATAGTCCTTACCATCTGATATTTTTAGTTCATCAATTTCATCTGGGTGAACAACTTTTATTTGATCCACTTTATAAGCAAGATCCTTTTTTAAAATATGCAAATAAAAAACATCTCCATCTTTTAGCTTGTCTATATCAGTAAAGAGCCTTTGATTTGCTAATCCAGTATGAGCTGATAAAACTGAATGAGTATTTTCTCCTCCTACAGGAAGTGATGTCCCATCTAAAACTCCAACACCTTTTTTTAAAATATCAACTGAAGTTCCATAGTATATAGGTAATTTAATATTTATACTAGGAATTTCTATGTACCCTAAGACATCCCCTTCATGAACATTTAAGTAATCTGGCAATTCATTCTCGGCAGTTCCATTAAATAAATCATAATTATACTTATTAATATTTTTTATTAAATCATCAACTTCTTCATCCTTAACATTATTTATCTTCTCTGTATAATCAGAAATTGTAGAAACTGCAAATTTATTATTTATGTAATTAGAAAAACTAGGATATAACAAAAATCCTAGAGCAATAAGTGTAATCAAAATTAAAATAGAAAAATATATTCTTTTTAGCCTTTTCAAAAAATCTAGTGCTATATCAAAGTTCATTAGTTATAGGTTATTTTGATATGCACCAACTCACCTCCTAAAGTTTAATTAACCTAAAAGACGAAAATCCTCATGTCATAAAAAAACTTCTTTTTATAATTTAAATTAAAAAGAAGTTTTTATTTATAGAGATTATATTAAAATAACTTATTAATAAAACTTACAAACAGTATGAAGAGAATATCTAGATGAGCTTTAGAATTTAAATTATTACGTAGAAGATATTACGTTAAAAAGCTGAGACTGTTAATTTCTTAGGAATACAATCTCACAAAGTTCGATTGCATAAGTTCAAGATTCCAAATTAAAAATTTGGGCTTTCACTTAAGTTTCGAAGTTTTAGTAATATCTTCGGAGTAATAATTATTCAAATGACTCCAATGTAACTAAAGTTCCATTGGATAAGTTCAAGTTTCCAAATTAAAAATTTGGACTTTCACTTAAAATCTAATAATTCTCGGAATATGTTTATAAGTTTTATAACAGTATTTTGATTTATAGCTCTGTATTTAATTTTTAAGTCTATTTTTAAGTTTAGTTCTTAGTTTTTCTGCTATTTTCAAATTTAGTGTAGCCAAGTCCTAGTATAGCTAAAACACAAACTATACTTAATAAGATAATAGCTATTTTTATAAATCCTGTATTTCCTAATCCCCCTGTTGATGGAAGAGAAAATCCAGCATGGTTTTCTATTTGAACATTAAATAATATATTTCCATCATTCTCTGAAATATCATTTATTATTTGTCCTGCTTTATTTCCATTAGAAACCTCTATAGTTGCAGCTCCTGTGTAATTTCCAGACTCATCTTTATTAGCTGTAATTGTCACTTCTATTGGATTTTTTAATAAGCTATATCCAGATGGAGCTACTTCCTCTGTAATAAGGTACTTTCCTTCTTTTAAGCCTAGGAATGTTGTGATTCCCTTTGAGTTAGTTACCCCATTTCCACTTAAAGAAACTACTTGTCCTTTTTCATCATATGTATATTTAGCTACAGTCTTTCCACCTGCATCTTTTACTGAAAATTTAGCACCTTGTAAAAGCTTAGAATTAATTTCTGAATCAACCTTTGTAATTCCAAATCCAAAGGTATAAGTAGTAACCTTATCAGTTAATTTCTTATAACTATCTTTAACATGTGGGTTATTTGTATAGTCTAATTCTATGTTGTTAGTATTTCCTAAGTTTTCTTTATTACTAATAACTGCATCCTTATTTAAAGCAGCTTGATAATTTAAAGTTATTCCAGTCTCTGCATAAGCTTTTATATTCTCATATACAAAGTTTATTGTAATAACTGTTTCTCCATCTCCTTGCTTTTTAACTTCTACAGTATAATCTGTATCCTTAGCAAAAACTTTATCTCCTGAAGTCACCTTAAAGCCAGTTTTCTCATCATATGTTAATCCCTTGCTCATAGTGTCAGTAAATTTGTACATTATATTCTGTGCATTCTTTTGATAAACTGGTATGGAAGCTTTTACTTCGTATTTAACAACATCTCCAATATTCTCAGATGAAGTTTTAACTCTTTGATTCTCTTTAACTATGTTTTTTTCTAATATAGGAGTGTTATCCTTTGGATTAATAGTTACATCATAATTCCATGAATCTCCTGAAACTTGAGGAACTGAAACTATTATAGGTGTTGAAGCAACTGCCGCCCCCTCTGAATCACTTGAAGTTTCTGTAACTAGGTAATAACCTAAGTCAACAGTGTTCTTTTGCCCATCTTTAAGTTCTTGTCCACTCTTTTTATTCTCAAGAATATATTTATGTAAGTTAATAGCAAATTCTTTTACTTGTTCTCCATTTAATTTTTGAATTGATTCTTGGCTATAAGAACCATAATTAGAATTGTTAAAGAAGTCTTTTAAATCACTATTTACTGAGTATTCATATGCATCTCCACTTTTAATTGCATCTAATAACTTATATGCAGTAAATGTAGCACCTTTTTTTGATATTGTGATACTTCCCTTTATAGGAGCATCTTTAGAAATTGATGGCGTAGCCGCAAATACAGGTATTGATGTTGTAATAAAAACAAAAATAAACACCATCATAAAGCTAAACTTTTTTAATATATTATTTTTCATCTATTAATTCTCCCTTTCTTTTAAAACAAATTTTGTAGTACTAACTATGCTTAATACACCTGCTAAAAGTATAATTCCAATGAATGAAAATTTAGAAGTTCCACTGCCCCCTGTTTCTGGTAGTATTATTCTTGGAACATTTTCAACTGAAATATTATATGTATTTGTTTCTGTATTTTTATTTAAAATTATTTTTTCACCTTGTTTTCCAACTCTATAAAAACTTTCTTCAAAACCTAGAGTTATATAAATATCATCACTTAATTTATATCCCTTAGGAGCCTGTACCTCTTTTAATATGTAATTGCCATAATGTAAATTATTAATTTTAAAAGATGCATTTTTCCCTGAAGGTGTTAATTTCCCAACTCCATTTTGATTTAATTCGTAATTATTTTTCTGAGAACTAAATTTTAAAACTTTTTTTGGATTACTTTCTTCAAATAATTTAAATTTAGCTCCTAAAATAGGAATTTCTTTTTCATTTATTTTGTTTATAACTAAGTTACAAGTAGTTGGTAAAGGATCATCCTTAGCCACAACCTTAACTATCTTACTTTCATCATTTACAGTAAATTCAATAGGCGTTTGATCAAGTTTATACCCATTAGGAGCCTTTATTTCCTCTAATTTATAATCTCCATTAGGTAATTCAAACCTTATTGACCCTTCAGAACTTGTTGTAAACGTTTTAACTCCTTTGTTGTACACATCCTTAACAGTTTTACCATCTTTAGTTGTTAGTTTAAAAATTGCTCCTTCAAGTAAATTTGATTCTACATCGTCTTTAGAAACCTTGATTATTTCCACTATAGGATTCTTTCTAGTTGAAACCTCATTAGTTGGATTTCCATTTACATATGCAATATTTTTTACTACTTCCCCTGGCCCTACATTTTTCATACTTGCTTCTATGGTGATATATGCTGGCTTTTTAGCATCTATATCTCCATTACTATTTTTAATAACTAATTCCTTTGTGTTTTCATCAAAATCAGTTATAAATTGATCTGTAGCCGTAATCTTAATATCACTTAGTCTAGGATCTAATTTATCAATAATATTTAAAGTATCCTTAAAAAAGTATCCATAGGAATCAAACTTAATATCATATTTAATTTTTTGGTCATTAAGATTATTTTTAACCTTTGTCTTATCAACATATTTATAAACATTTAATGCTCCTGCATCCTTTGATAACTTTGAATAATGCTTTGAAGGCAACTCTTTATCATCATAATATAATTTAGCATCATTTAAATATCCACTTTCGGTAGAAGTAATACGAGTTTCATAAATAACTGTATATCTCTCATATCTTATGTCACCAAAATTTATTTCTAAATGTTTGGTATCAGCCTTTATTCTATTACTCTCCCAAAAATCCTTGGTAACATCACTACTTCTTTCATCATAATAACCCATTCTTTTTATGCATATACTATTTACATCTAAAGCCATGCCCTTTGGAATATTATCAAAAAAATCAGCATTGCTTAAATAACTTCTTGTATTTGGATTTACTCCATCACCTAAATTTATTTCCACAAAATATTTTATAGGTTTATTCCTGTCTACTATCTCTCCATAATACTCTCTTCCTTGTTCCTTATCTGTAGCAGCTGTTGGTAAATCAGCAGTCTTATACATAAGGGGGTATTGTCCACCAGAACTAGAATTGGAATATTCTTCTCCTGTTATATAAACAGTGCTTGGCTTTCCATTTAAATCAATACTAACTGGGTAACTTACTCCATTTCTAATATTGCTATTTCCCACAAATCTTATAATCATATATCCTGTTACAGCTTTTTCTACATTTTCATTAAAGGTTAAAGTCACCACTCCATCCTTAACATCAAAATCCTTAAAATGCTGATCAGGACATTTAGGCTCTATGTCTTTAAATATATCTGGCAAACTGATAACAATTTTATCACCATCTTTAAGCTTATCTTTATTCAAAATCTTATAGTCAATTCTTAAATTATTGCTTATGTCTTTAGCCACAGTATTACTCTCAAAAGTAGTGCTTGTAATTTCAACAGCCCCATCATTTTGAACTGATTTTGATTCTTCTCCTAAAACAATGCTTCCAGGGAAGATCATAATTACTATCATAGAAATAACAACTGACCATAAGGTAAATATATTGAAATTTTTACTATTCTTCATAAAATAAGCCCTCCTCTCTTAAAAAATGGAAAATAAAAAACCGACTATATTTATAACTTTTTATAAATATAGTCGGTTGCATCACTAACTCAGCATATTCCAGATGCCCAAATACAGAATATACATCAACGTTTCTATAACATTTTAATATTTACTAATTATTTCTTAAAATTCATTACTTTTTAACACTTAATTTTCAATTTGTATTTGTATGTTACAGTATTTTAAAAAAACTGTCAAAAAACATTTTTTCACAGCAAATATTATTTGTTAATTTTATTAAGTTTTTATTTTTAAAATAATATATTTTACATATATATTTTATTAATTTGTCAAATAAATTTTGATTTTTTTATACTTTTAATACAGGGTTTTATCAAGGTTTTAACCCTAATTTTATATTTTAAATTTAAAATATCCTAAAAAAACTTTCTCTAAATTTAATTCCTTAATATATTTTTTTGGAACATAATTACAAAATCACACAATATTTTCTTTATGTCTATTTTAATTAATTAAATTTAAAACAAAAAAGGCATTTTCTTAATCCAAAAAGAAAATGCCTTTTTATTGTTGATTTTTAGTTATAATATATTAAGTTTTTGGTGTTTTTATATTAACATTATTTTATTAATATCTAGTATCTTTAAGTCCGCAGAAAGCATCTACTGAACTTACTCCTTTAAATTCTGAACGTCCCATCATTTTATCAACTAAAGCTTTAATATTAAATTCTTTAGAATCATAAGCATTTATATAAGTTTTAACTTGTGGAACATCAGCTAAATGGAATGGGCATTGTAGAGATATAAAGATAGTAGGTATTTCATTAACATAGAATGGAATATCTGGTGTACCTTTACTTGGTGGCCATTGAAGACGTTGATCAACACTTGCCCCTACATCAGCTAAATTTATAATTAAATCATATTTTGAAGTTAATTCAGCTATTGGACGCTTGCCAGCATAAATATTTCCAATAGCAGCACCCATCTCTTCTTTTGGTAACTTCATGATCTTATCTACTGGTGATTCATATATTTCTACTTGGAATCCTTCCTGTTCTAATAATTCTTTCATTATATCTACAGGCCCCTTTTGTGCTCCTTGCATAAGAGCTAAGAATTTACCAAATCCCCCATCGAAACCTTTAACCTTTACAAGTAATACTCTTTTAGTCTTATCTGGTGAAATTGGGAATATTTCTTCATTATTCTTAACTAAAGTTATTGCCTTATCTGCTATTTCTAAAGCAGCCTTTTTGTTTTCTTCTAAACCAATCTTAGCCATAGCTTCTTCTTTTGGTTGTAATATTTCAGTCTTAGCTTTCTTATGAAGACCTAAAGATGCCTTTAATCCTAATATTCTAGTTAATGCATCATGAAGTCTTTCTTCAGTTATAACTCCATTCTTATATCCTTCCATCATCCATTGAAAATCTTCATCTGGATCATTAAAGAATAAGAATAAGTCACTACCTGCTGCAATTGCAGTTGGTAACATATCTTTACGCTTCATAGCTGAAGTCATAGCAACCATGTGAGATGCATCAGTTACAACCAATCCATTGAATCCCATTTGACCTTTTAATAAATCTGTTAATATATATTTACTTAAAGTTGCAGGCATATTCATTTCTTTAATTGTAGCATCTGGATTAAAATACTTTACATATTCAGGTAAAGCAATATGTCCAGCCATTATTGATGGAAGACCCGCTTCAATTAATCCAGAGTATACTTTTCCGAAAGTAGCATTCCACTCTTCAACTGATAAAGTATTTGGAGCAAATGATAAATGCTGATCTCTTTCATCTATACCATCACCTGGGAAATGCTTAGCAGCTGGTAAAATTCCAGATTCCATTATGCCTCTCATATATTCTAAAGATAACTCTAAAGTTTGATCGGCATCTGCAGACCAAGTTCTAGTAGATATTATTGGATTTCTCCAGTTTCTGTTTATATCAACAATTGGAGCAAAACTCCAGTTACATCCTATAGCAGATGCCTCAATTCCTGATATTCTTCCTAATTCATAAGCATAGTGTGGATCTTGAGTAGCAGCAATTTTAACCTCATTACCAACATATGTTCCATCTGTACAAGCCCCATTTCCACCAGCCTCTGTATTAGCTGCTATTAATAGTGGAATTTTAGAATTTTCTTGTAGTATTCTATTTTGTTCATATACTTCTTCAGCCTTACCTGGATTATAACGAACAGCTCCAATATGATAATTATTTAAAACACTTTTTAAATATTCTTCATCACGGCTTGCTCCCATGTTTACAAATAGTTGTCCTATTTTTTCTTCTATAGACATATTTTTTATTGTATCTTCTACCCATTTTATAGATTCTTCATCTAGATTATATGGTTTTACTTTTAAATTTACCATTTGCCTTTCTCCTTTTATCCTCAAAATTTCTAAGTACCCACATACTTATTAAATATTTTTTATTGAGCTTCTCTTCTTTCTTCTAATACTTTATTCATTTCATTTACTTTTTTCTTAGAAAGATTATATACAAATACTAAAATTAATGTAGTTAATATAAATCCTCCGGCAGCCATTCCTATTCCTATATTTTTGATACCAACACCAATGTTTTCTGCTTGTACTGTAGCTCCTGATTGATATCCTAATAAAGATAAGGCAAATCCGCCCATACCACCAGATATAACTTGACCTAATTTTCTAGCTAATGAATATGAAGAATAAACTGTACCTTCATTTCTTTCCCCTGTAGTGTACTCTTGATAATCAATAACATCTGAAACTAATGCCCAAATTATTGTATTTACTAACCCTGATCCTAGTCCTGCTAAGAATGATAATACAAGGAATAACATTACTGATAAATTAGGTATAAATAACATTACTGTATACATACAAGCTGCAAAAGCTGATCCTAATACAGCTGACTCTTTCTTTCCTAATTTTCTAACTATTGCTCCAGCAAATGGTATAACAATTATAGATGCTAACATACCAATCATTCCACCAAAAGCTGTAAGACCAGGCTCTTTAAAATAATCCTTAAATATATATACATTTAAACTACTTAATGCTAATGAACCACCTAACATTAAAAATGAAGCTATTGCAACCCCTATGAAAGCTCTATTCTTAAATAATAATGCAATTGTTTGTCCAATACTTTTTTTGTTATTATTTACTTTATGTACTATTCTTTCTCTAGTTAATCTAAAATTAAAGAAAAATGAAATAGTTGAAATAATTGCTAATATTACGGCACAAGTTATAAATCCTTCTGCTGTAACTTCACCTTGTGCATTAAAGATTATCTTAGGAACTAATATCATCACTAAAACATTAGCTAACATAGATCCAAGATTTCTAAAAGTTGATAATGCAGTTCTTTCATCAGAATCATTAGTCATTACTGAAGCTAGTGATCCATAAGGTATATTAACGGCAGTATATAACATACCATATAAAATATATGTTACATATGCGTATGGTAATTTCATATTATCTGGTAATCCCGGTATTGCTGTAAAAGCTAGGATTCCAACAATAACCATTGGCACTCCAAATCTAACAACATAAGGTCTAAACTTACCATGTCTAGTAGCTTCTGCCTTATCTAAAAGTACTCCCATTATAGGGTCATTAATTGCATCCCAAAATCTAGCTACTATAAATAGTGTACCAACCGCTGCTGCACTAATCCCTAATACATCTGTGTAGAATACCATTAAATAACTACTTACAAAAGCAAAGAATGTTGCACATCCAAAATCTCCAAATGCATATCCAATCTTATCGCCCATGTTAAACGATTTCACTTGTTCTTCTTTTTTGCTTATTAAATCAAGAACCATAATTATTTATCCTCCCAAAATATTTTTCATCATTGAATAAATTTATATTTAAATTCTTATAATACCCATATAGAATGGAAATTTTAATTAAATAATATTTCCATCCTATATCAATTATTATCTTTTAAAATATTTAGCTGAATTTTTATAACAAATATTTTGAACAATTTCACCTAAGATTTCTTCGTCATAAGGATATTGTCCTGACTCAACTAAATTGCCTAAGTAATTACATAATATTCTTCTAAAATACTCGTGTCTTGTATAAGATAAAAAGCTTCTTGAATCAGTTACCATACCAACAAATTGACTTATAATTCCAAGTTGTGATAAGGCCATCATTTGTCTTTCCATACCATCTTTTTGATCATTAAACCACCATCCTGATCCAAATTGTATCTTTCCTGCTATATTTCCTCCTTGGAAATTACCAATCATAGTACCAAGCACTTCATTATCCTTTGGATTTAGACAATATAAAATAGTTTTTGGAAGTTTATCTTCCTTATCTAATTCATCTAGTATTCTTGAAAGTGAATATGCTATTTCTCCATCATCAATACTATCAAAACCAGCATCTGCACCAATTCTATTAAACATTCTTGTGTTATTATTTCTTAATGCACCTATATGTAATTGCATTACCATATTTCTTTCAGCATACATTTTTCCAAGTGATATTAATAAAGCTACTGAATATTTTGATGCTTCTTCATTATTTATATTTTCCCCATTTAATGCTTTAATGAATATTTCGTTAATTTCTTCACATGAAAATTTATAAAAAACAACCCTCTCTAAACTATGGTCTGTAATCATACATCCATTTTCATAGAAGTAATCTAATCTTATTTCTAAAGCTTTCTTTAAATCATCAAAAGATTTAATTTCAACATTACTTACTTCAGCTAACTTACCTATATACTCTTTAAATCCTTCATTTTGTATCTTCATTGCCTTTTCAGGTCTAAAACTTGGATTAACAGAACATTTAAAGTTGATATCTTCTTTTAATTGCTTATGATATCTTAGGTCATCTATAGGATCATCAGTAGTTCCAATATAAACTACATTAGCCATTTCAATTAATTTCTTTGCAGTTAAATTATTATTTTCTATGACCTTATTACATTTTTCCCATATAGTACTAGCTGTTTTTTCACTTAATGTTTCTTCTACTCCAAAGAATCTTTTAAGCTCTAAATGAGACCAATGATAAATAGGATTTCCAATTAAATATGGCATCATTTTTGCAAACTGATAAAATTTATCATAATCACTTGCATTTCCTGTTATGTATTCTTCATCTATACCAAAGCTTCTCATGGCCCTCCACTTATAGTGGTCATGGTATAGCCACATTTCAGTTAAATTTTTAAATTTATGATCTGTGGCTATTTCCATAGGAACTAGGTGACAGTGATAATCAAACACTGGCACCTTTGAAGCATAATTATGGTATAAAACCTTTGCTACTTCATTTTCTAGTAAAAAGTCTTTATCCATAAATTTCTTCATTTCATTATCCCCTTATAAATTAATTTTTCTTATTCTTTTTAATTGCCTCAATTAATCCATTTATATATACTGCACCTAAAGCTCTATCGTATAAACCATATCCAGGTCTACCTGTCTCTCCCCATATCATTCTTCCGTGGTCCGGTCTGTATGGACCTGCAAAATCATAATCACAGTATGCTTTTACTATTTCATAGAAATCTAATGATCCTGCTTCTGATAAATGAGCAACTTCATTAAAGCTACTATCTCCAGTTATCTTAACATTTCTAAGATGAGCAAAATGTATTCTATTTCTTTCTTTACCGAAATAATTAATCATTTGAACCATGTCATTTACCTTTGTACATCCTAAAGAGCCTGTACATAAAGTTATTCCGTGATATGGACTATCATATAAATCTATAAATCTCTTTAAATTATCAAAGTTAGTTATTATTCTTGGTAATCCAAATATTCCCCATGGTGGATCATCCGGATGTATTGCCATTTTCATTCTTACTTCGTCAGCAACTTTCATTATTCTTTGTATAAAGTAATTTAAATTGCTCCATAGTATTTCTTCATCTATATCTTTATATTGTTCTAGTAAACCTTTAAGTCCACCTTCTCCATAAGAAGTATCCCAACCTGGTAACTCTAATTCTCCTAAAGCTGGATCCATCTTCTTAACTTGTTCTTCATCATAAATTAAGCATGTTGAACCATCTTCTAACTTATAATTTAAATCAGATCTTGTCCAATCAAATACCGGCATAAAGTTATAGCATATTGTATCTACACCAGCTTCTGCTAAATTTCTAATTGTTTGTATATAGTTATCTATATATCTATCTCTTGTTGGTAAACCAAGTTTTATATCTTCATGTACTGGTACACTTTCTATTACTGAAAGCTTTAACCCATGACTTTCTATTTCTTTTTTTAATTCTAAAATTCTTTCTAACGGCCATACTTCTCCAACTGGAATATCATATATAGCCGTGACTATTCCCTTCATTCCTGGTATTTGTTTGATGTATTCAAGTTTAACTGGATCATCTTTACCATACCATCTGAACGTCATTTCCATGATTTTTCCTCCCCTTAATAAATAAACCTCTATTTCTTAATCTTATTAGCACTCTTTTAAATACTAGTATATAAATTTATTCAAAAAATTTTAACAACGAATTTTCTCCATCTTTTTCATGAAAGCTTTAGCTGTGTTTTCTATATCCTCAAGTGATCCTTTTATTAATGAACTTCCAACTCCAACGCAAGAAACTCCATTCGCAAACCACTCTTCAATATTATCTACTGACACTCCACCAGTTGGCATTATTTCAACATTTGGAATAGGTGCCTTTATTGCTTTTACATATTTTGCACCAAAAACATCTCCTGGAAATAATTTGATCATTTTATTTCCTGCATCCATAGCTTTCATTATTTCACTTACTGTCATACATCCTGGTAAATAAAGAACGTTCATTTCTTTGCATACCTTATTAACTTCTTCACTATATCCTGGACTTACAACATACTTTGCCCCAGCTTCAATAGCATCGGAAGCCATTTTACCATTTAAAACACTTCCTACTCCAATTAAAGCTTCTGCATGTGAGCTATATTCTTTAATAAGCTCACATACATTTGGTATTGTATAAGTAAGTTCTAATGATTTAATTCCACCTTTTAAACAAGCTTCCATGTATCCTCTAGCTTCTTCATGACTTTTCCCTCTAACTACAGCTACAACTCCACTTGCTTTTAATTCATCTAAAATCATTACTTCTTTTCCTCCTATACTCCTGAGTAAGCTGAAAATGCTCCATCAACTGGAATAACTACTCCATTTACAAATCCTGATGCTTCTTCTGATACTAAGTATAATAATGTTCCTATTAATTCACTAGCTTCTCCGAATCTTCTCATAGGAGTACTATTTAATATCTTTTCTGTTCTTGGTGTTGGTGTTCCATCTTCATTAAATAATAACTTTTCATTTTGAGCTGTTACGAAGAATCCTGGTGCTATAGCATTAACTCTTATTCCAACTTTAGACATATGTACCGCAAGCCATTGAGTAAAATTACTTACTGCAGCCTTTGCTCCTGAATATGCAGGTATTTTAGTAAGTGGTGTAAATGCATTCATTGATGAAATATTAATGATTGTTGCACCATCTTTATTAATCATATCTTTACTAAACTCTTGTGATGGAAGTAATGTTCCTAAGAAGTTTAAGTTAAATACAAATTCTACTCCCTTTGCATCTAAATCAAAGAATGTTGTTATGTCTTCATTTTCTAAATCTTCTACTTCTAAGTATTCTTTAGTTGTAGTTCCTTTTGGATGATTTCCTCCAGCTCCATTTATTAATATATCAACTGTTCCAAACTCTTTAAGAATTATTTCATGAGCTTTTTTTAGATTTTCTTTATCTAAAACATTAGTTTCAATTCCTATTGCTGTGCCGCCCTTTTCATTTATCTCTCTAGCTTTATTATCACAAGCTTCTTGTCCTAATGCTAAAATTGCGACTTTCGCTCCACATTCTGCAAGTGCGTCTGCCATTGCTCCACATATAACCCCTGTTCCACCTGTTACAACACAAACCTTATCTTTTAAATCAATATTAAACGGTAATTTCATTTTCCATTCCTCCTTGCAATACTATACTTGTATACTAGCATATTAATATATAAATTACAACAGCTTTTTTGAAAACATTTAAATTTTTTTATAATAAAAAAGTCACATAATATTAATCTTAATACTATATGACTTTTTCCCATGCTATGACTTATAATTTTATACTCTATAAATGCTTTATAATATTTCTTATAATATTATAAAATTAGCTATTTCAGGATCTTCTTTTATTAGTTTCTTCCACTGTTCAACAGGTGCTTTTATATGCTTTGATACAACTTCATCGATAATGTTACTATCTTTATTTTTTAAAATATTTAAATATGTTATATGTTGATCTACTAAAAACTCTTTATTTAACCTTATCTCTGCTAATAATCTCATTCTATTATAATGAGTACTTATATTACAGATAGATTCCCATACATTAGATTTATTTATCCCAATAAATATTAACTTATGGAATTCTTTATCTAAATTATGAAACTCTAATAAATTATTTCCCTTTTGTGCAACTAACTTTTGAGCAAATAAACACTTTTCCATTTCAATTAATGTATCTTCTGAGAAATTTTCACAAGCTTCTTTTAATGCTTCTTTTTCTAGGTTATATCTAATAAAAATAGCTTCTTCTATTAAATTCCAATCTATTTGAGAAACATAAGTACCTGCTTGTGGCTTAACCTCTATTAATTTTTCAGCCTTAAGCTTTATTAATACTTCCCTTATAGGTGTTCTTGATACATTTAATTTTTTTGATAAATCAGATTCACTTAATATCTCACCTGGACTTAGTTCTAATGACATAATATTATCTTTTAGTACTCTATAAACATACTCTTTACAAGTTTCCTTCTCCAATTTTTCATAAAGAATCATCTTAAAATTCCTCCCATTATATTTGTCTAAAAAACTTAATTCTAAACCTTAAAATCTAGTACACTAGTATATGCCATTATAACATAAGAAAAATTAGGTACACAATGCATACCTAATTTTTAAAATAAAAACTAATAAAATTTTATTTTTTGTAGCCAAATTCCGGTATATTTGTCCATCTTTCACGTAAAGAATGAGCTATCATTTTAGGCTTTCTTTCTCTAGTAAATATACCTTTTTTATTTCCTTGAACTCTTATAATTCCTTGGCTTGTAGCAAAATCAGCAAAGTTCCATACTTGTTCACCAACAAAATTTTTACACTTATCCATAACTTCATGATTTGCCTTATAATATTCTACTTGATATTCTTCAGTAAACATAACTGGAACTGTGTCATGAAGCCCTGCAACAGTATCTGCTCCATATTCAGTAAACATTATAGGAGTCTTAGGACATCTCTCTTCCCATCCTTTTAATTCATCCTCTAACATTCTCTTAGCTTCCTCTAAATCGCCTCCAGCTACATACCATCCATAATATCTATTTAAACATAATACATCTACTATGTCTCCAACCTTACATCTATCTGGTGTAGACATTAAATAAGTAACTACGGTAACAGGTCTTTTTTGTGGATCTAATTCTTTAGTTAATTTTATTAATGGTTCAAAATATTCTTTTGCTCCTTCTGAATCTGAGTCTGGCTCATTTGCTACAGACCACATTACAACACATGGATGATTCTTATCTCTAGAAACTAATTCTCTTAAAATTCTTTCATGAGCTTCTTTAGTACCAATTTCTTTCCATGTATCTCTTTTAGGAGCATCACCACCAAATCCTGTTGCCATAAAGTTTAAATGTAATCCAACAGCTGGCGTTTCATCAATTACAACTATACCTTCTCTATCTGCAAGTCTCATTATTTCTTCAGAATATGGATAATGAGATGTTCTGAAAGAATTTGCTCCAATCCACTTCATTAAGTTAAAGTCTTTTATATTGATGGCTTCATTTATTCCTCTTCCATTAACATAAGAATCCTCATGTTTACCAAAGCCCTTAAAGTAAAAAGGTTTATTATTTATTAAGAATTTACCATCTTTTACTTCAACAGTTCTTACTCCGAATTCTTCAAAATAAGTATCAATAATCTCTTCATCATCTAATAATTCTACTTTTAACTTATAAAGATATGCATTCATAGGCTCCCATAAATGTACATTATTTATAGTAAGCTTTCCTTCCTTACCTTCTCCTTCTGCAACAATATTATTTTCTTCATCAATTATAGTTACTTTAATATTACATTTACCTACAGCTTGTACTTCATAATTAACATATCCATTGTTTTCTTTAAAATCTGTAACAATAGTTATGTCTTCTACATAACTATTTGGTGTTGTATATATTTTAACTGGTCTATGTATACCTGCATAATTAAAGAAATCAAAGTTAACTGAATTTTTTATAACCTTTTTTCCATCCACTTCAACTTCTTTTACTAATCCTACTGGTAAAGTAGTTTCATCAATTATATTATTAACTGCTACAGTTAATCTATTATCCCCTGATACTAATAAATCATTTATCTCAGCCTCAAAAGGAGTAAATCCTCCCTTATGTTCAACTAATAATTCTCCATTTAAATATACCTTTGCTTCATGTGTTGCTGAACCAAATCTTAATACTATTCTTTCATTAAGTAATGTTTTAGGAATAGTAAAGTTTCTTTCATACCATACCCATCCAACATGGTCTCTTACTTCTTGACTTTCTACTAAATCATTATATGATGATGGTACAGCCATTTCTATGGTATCTTCTAATGGTGCTTTACTTAACTCTTCTGTTAAACCATTTCCTTCATTTAATTTGAATTTCCATATACCACTTAAGTCTATTAATTGTCTTGATTCTGTAATTATTGGATATAACATATATAATTCCTCCTAAAATATAAATTTTTTACCCTTTTTATTATAAAAATGTATATGATTTTATTATCTTTTTACATTGCATAAACCATTATCTATAACTGAATTAATAGTATCTTCATCAATTATATTTATATCACCTATTATTGAATGCTTTAGTGAACTAGCACAGGTTCCAAACTCAACAACTCTTTCATTTGGCATTTCATTTAAAATTCCATGTAAAATTCCTGCTGTAAATGCATCTCCACCACCAACTCTATCTAATATATCAAAAGTATATGAATTTGATTTTAATAATTCTTTTCCATTAAATAGGTAGCCTTTTAAAGTATTATTATTAATTGAATTTACAATCCTTTTAGTACAAGCTGCATATCTTAAGTTTGGATATTTTTTAAATAACATTTCATAATGATATTGTAATTTTTCATCAAAATCTAAGCTATTATCCTCAAATTTTAATATATTAATCATATCTAGAGATCCTAAAAAAGCAAAATCTACATAATTTAATATTTCCTCTAATACTTCCTTTGCTTCATCTATAGACCATAATTTTGATCTATAATTTGAATCATAGGAAACTAAAATACCTTTCTTTTTGCATTCCTTTGCAATCTCTATTATAAGCATTTTTAAATCTTTACTTAAAGCTGGAGTTATTCCCGATAAATGAACTAATCCAACACCTTTTAGCATATTATCTATATTAAATTCATCCTTTGAGGCCATAGATATTGCAGAATATTTTCTATCATATATAACTTCAGTACTTCTAAGACCATGTCCAATTTCAGAGTAATATACTCCTAATCTACCTTCTCCAATCACAATATCGTTTACATCAACATTATAACCTCTAAATTTACTAATAACCTTTTTTCCTAGATAATTATCTGGAAGTTTAGTTACAAACTTAGTATCATGTCCTAATATGGCAAGACTTGCTATTACATTTGCTTCTCCGCCTGAATACACAGCTTCAAAGGAATTTGCTTGTATTATTTTTTGGTTATTTGGAGGAGTAAGCCTTAACATTATCTCTCCAAAGCCCAAAACCTTTTTACTTCTAAATCCTAACTCATTCATACTTACTCCATCTCCTCGTTAAATGGCTTTATTTAGATAAATTTTCTTTAAATTCAGCTATAACTTTCTCTTGGTATTCACCATAATAAGAATTACTAGTAAATCTTTCTAAAGCCTCTTTAGAAAATCTAATCCATGATTCTTTTTCTTTTCTAACCATTATTGGATAATATAAAGCTTCGTTCTCTTCAGCTGCCTTAAGATCTCCTAAAGCATCTCCAACCATTAATACATTATTTCTACTATATCCTTTTGCAATAAGTTTATTTATACAATAAGATTTTGATCCAATGTTTTGAGTTAAAACTATATCAACATTTTCTAAAAGACCATGTTTATTCCACTCATCTAAAACTGCTTTTTCATTTGCAGATGATACTATTGCTATATCTGCAACTTTTTTAGCCAATATAATAGCTTCTTTTACTCCTTCAAATGGACATTTTTCATCATCACTTAATAAATCAATTGATTTGTTTACTGACTTGGACCATTCTAAAGCCTTTTTTAAACAAATATTATTTGTTTTTTCTATTTCAACTTCTAAGGATTCATTTGAAAGCTCTTTAGTTTCTTCAGTCCATCTTACAAATTCATCTAATCCTTCTATTGTTATATATTTTTCATTAATTTCTATAAGCGCTACAGCTAACCCCTTGAATCTATTTATTCCTCTAGTTAATGTATAAAGATTAACTTCATTCCATCTCTCTAGTATAGGTTCTTTCCACTCTTCAAGATTCCATTCTGTTATCATACATGGCCCAAAGCACTTTATATGCTTTATATCCATAGTATCTATTGCGCATCCATCAGAATCTATACAAATTAAAAAATCTTTTTGCTTATTAAAGTTATCTAAAATATTACTCATTCATTTCACCTACTATTATTTATTTTAAGGCATATATGTAATTAGTATCACTACTTTTACGTGAACATTATATTTTATGAATAGTTTAATTTTGACAATAAAGTTCAAACCCCTTATTAGTATACTAGCATATTAGTATTTTCATTTCAATAATATTTAAATCTATTTATTATTTATACACAAAATAAATGCAAGTAAATAGATATTATCCAATTTACTTGCATTCATATATTACTTATTTTCATATTATCTTTATTATTTATTTGTGCCACTATATTATTTCCTAGTTTTTATAATAAACTTATTTCTTTTATATATTCCACCTTAACATAGTCACAAAGCCATACATTATTTTTAGATAAATAAAACTTAATTCCATCATTAAACATACTCTCTGAATCTACTTCTAAAATAACTAAATCACCATGTCTTTTTCCAACAATGCTTGCAGTTTCTATATCCTTTGATAAATGAACATGCTGTCTTTCCTTCTTTATAAGTCCATTTTTCAAAATTGACTCTAAATATTTTCTTCCAGTACCATGATATAAAACCTTTGGTGGCTTAATAGCCTCTAAGCCTAGATCTACTTTAATTGAATGACCTTGATTAGCTCTTATTTTGCTCTTATCCTCATTGAAAGAATATCTCCCCTTTGAGTCTTCTCTAACTATTCTTTCTAAATCATCCATGCTAAATCCTTTATAGGACTTATTTATCCCCTCTATCAAATCTAATACACCTAAATATCCATGCTCATCTAGTTTTAATCCTATTTCTTCTGGCTTATGTCTTAGTATTAAACTTATGTATTTACTTATCTTTGAATCATTATTTTTCATGCCATCAATCCCCTTACTCTCCTATGATATTTCTAACTTATCCTAATAAAGCATAATAAAATTATCTTCAAAAATAAATTTTACATTATTCATAGGATTCTCTTCTTATATAAGAAAATTCTATCATAAATAGAATCTTTTTTACTGCTTAGACCATGTAAATTTAATCTCTAAAATTGCTTTGACGGACTTTTGACAGACTTTTATAAGTTCGTCATATGCTTTAAACCCTTGATATAACTTGCTTAGAAGGACTTATGACGGACTTTGACGGCCTTTTTTCTATTTCTATGTATACATGTATACTATATATTTTTTTATCTATATATTTTATTATTTTTTCTGTATACTACAGAAAAGGAAAAAGTCCGTCACTTCCGTCAAAACCATTGGTATCACTAGAAAAACTCAGGTTTCAACTCCGTCAAAAATACGTCACAATTCCGTCACTAAAGGATAAAATATTAAAATAATAGCTCCTTAACCTTATTTTTTATATTATAAAATATAAGCAAAATTTAAATATTTTACCCATTTAATATATCATTTAAATATCTTAATTTATCTTCATTTTCTTTCGAAGTTATCCTATCAATTAAATTTAAAACCTCTAATAACAATCTTAAGTTTCTTCCCTTATTTAAATTATTTTGAATATATAAAGATAAATTTTCATTTTCATCTTTTAAGTTATCTTTATAAGATTCTTTATTAATAGAATAAGTTCCTTTAGCCCTAAGTTCAGGTAATACCTCTCTTCTTAACCATTTTCTAAAGCTAATCCCTATGGGAAGTTTACTATAATTTATAAATCCATATAATCCTTCTTCATAAAATATAACTAACTTTGGAGTTTGCTTTAAATAACTTATGTGTGTTACACCAATAAGTCTTTTAACTTCTTTTAACTTATCTCCAGCTAAAACCTCATACTCTATGCCATATTCAAACTTTTCTGCCTTTATACACTGATTAATAGCTTTAGAGGGATCGTCATAATTAAGTATTTTAGCAACATCTTTAGCAATCCAACAAATTCTATTATCAAGTATAAGAGTTATTATTTCTTCATCATTAAACTTTTTTATAAATAAGTCATTCATAACTCATTCCTCCTAAAATATTTTCAAAAATAGTATTCCATACTTATATCAACTGTATTCAGTTATGAAAATATTCTTTTAGGTTAATAATATTGTTGAGGTGATTATTAGTGCCAAGAAAGGATTTAAAGAATAGAACTCCAGTAGGAAGTGCAATGGATAATAAAATTTATTACGAAATGAAAGCTTACTCAGAAAAAACAGGTATACCAATATCTAAAATATTAGATAGAGCTATGTCTATGTACTTAGAAAGTACTAAAAAATTTTAGTACTTTCTTTGCTTATTAAGAAAATTAAAATATCTAATTATTTAATCTACTTAATTTATAATATTCTTTAATTAGTTCTTTATCATCAATTTCAATGTTTATTTTATTTAATCTATTAATAAAATTAGTGCTTATTAATATTTCATGTGATAGATCAACAATATAATTACAACGTATCTTAATATTATTAATATAGTTATCACCACTTCTAAATTTATAAAAGCATTTTTCTATACTTTTGACTACCTCTTCATTCTCTTTTATTTTATGTCTTGTTAATTCATCTTTAATTTTATATCTAAAATTCTCCATCAAAGCAGTTATACCCTCTTCAAAGGTTTCAATATTAATCATTTTCTTAGTATCATTAAGTTTATTATTAAAATAACTTATTTCCTCTATATCACTAGTATAAATAAATTTCAATCCATTATATTCCCCTCTTAAGAATATATCATTTATTTTATTCCTTGCATTTCTCATTATTATCAGTAATCTTTTGAATTTTATAAATTCACTTTTAAAATTATTTATACGTTGAATTTGAAAATCTTTATAATCATCTGACATATTGGAATTTCTTATTCCATCTATAGCATTGTTTAAATCAAAAAAATCAAACCCTTCAACATTAGGAATACCCGCTTGCTTACTAAAATTCCTAAGTAACGAATCTATCCTTATATTTTTATTGTCTGATTTTATTCCAACATATGAAATTTTAATTAATTTTAAATTTTTATTTAATAAAGTCTTTATCTCCTGCAACCTACATACGCTTTCACACATATATGCCTCCAAAGAAAATTTCCCCAATTAAATATTATTCATTATATATTTTATTTATTCATTATTTAATCTTAATAAAAATTACTAATATATAATAGTTATTTAAAGTGTATAATAAAAAATGAGCCAAGAGTTACTTATGTCTTAGCTCATAAATCTCATATATATTTTACTTTTAATATAATTCTATCTATGCTTTTCTTTAATAAAAAGAGTATTTATATTTTTTAACCCTATTCCTATTTACAAGACTTCATTTGCTTATGATACTATTCTCCATAACTACTGGAAGTGAGTTTTATATATTTTTTATACTATGTATATCCCATAACAAAAATAATAATTCATTTCTATGAATTATATACTATTAAACTAACTAGAACAAAATTATTGTTAATCCTCAATACTAGCATTAACTTTACAATATGTAATTACTAAAACAAAAAACATCTACAAATCTGTAGATGTTTTTTCATTTAATTCTAATTACTATATAGATATCTTTTTATTTCTTATATAATCTTTGAAATTTTTTTCTACCAATACCTCTATGTAATTTCTGGTAATTTCTTCTCTAATTAATTTTGATTTAATACTTCTATTTCTTAAAACATACTCTTTCATATATTTTAAATCATTAAAATTAATATGCTCATTATCTTCTAGAAATCTATAACATAGTTCATTAATTAATCTATTTATATTATTGCTATACTCCTGTTTTATATTATTTACATTTTTACTTTCTTTATTTAACCTATTCATACATTCTATAATAGTTAAAGTATTTTCCCATCTTATTCTTTCAAAATAACTATCGCTTGATATTTTTTCATCTAATTCATTAATAAACGAATCAATCCAACTATAATATTTCCATTTTCTTATAGTAAACAAGTATAAATAGTTAAATTTTACTGTTATATTAATTTTAACATTATAACTTTTAAAACCGCTTTTTATAGGATTATTAATATTCATGTAATATTCTTCGAACCCGCTTGGTGGTACATAACTTGTCCCATCAAAAATAATATCTATATTCATCTTAAATCTTTTAGTTGATATTTGTATTTGACCTTTTTCATTTCTTATTACTTTACTGCCTTTAGGTAATACTAAATCAAATTCTTTAAACATAAATCCATTTTTGAATAAACATATCGTCTTTCCATGTTCTTCATTTGATTCTTTATGTACATCAACAAAGCACGCCCTTTCATCCATTGGCTTTGAAAATATCTCTAAAACTCTATTACTTAATAATACTTCTGGTAGTTCATTTCTTTTAAATATTTTTAAGTCAGTCTCATTAAATTCATCCTTATTAAAATAATCTGTAAGGTGCGTAGATAAATTATCTAATATATAATATTCTATAGACTCAATTAACAAAGTTGATGACTTTGTCTTTCTTAATGTACATCTTTTTAATTTTTCATCAAACTTAATACATTCATCAAGAGAATCCTTATTCCACATTTTTTCAAGGGCAATATTTTCTTGAAATACAGATTCTAAATTATTTGATACACTATACGAAAAATCATATCTAGGTACTTCTACTATTTTTTTCTTACTATTATTATAGTAAATAAAACCTTTATAACATTTTTCAATTTTAAGTTTGCTACTATTTCTTAATACTAGATATACTAAAGCAGCTATACATAAAAGTATTCCAATTGCTATGCCTATCTTAATGCTATATCCTTCTATAAGTGTAATACTACTTACAATAATACTTACTCCAAAAGCTAATACTAATGCGATTATTATAGTTTCTATTAAATTACTCTTAATAAGTAAATACTCTTTTAGAGGTTTATTCTCTTCTCTCATTTCTCATTTCCCTTTCAATCGTATTAATTGAATAATAAATTCTAATATCCATTTTAAATTATACCATATTTACCTATATTTTAACATTTTCTTATTACTTATGTTAACGGTATTCTTAGCTAAAAAAAACAGTCTTAACCAAGTAATTTGAATGGTTAAGACTATACACCTACGTTATTTATGGTGCATTTCACTTTTCATTATTCTAAAAATCTATAAAACTAATAGAAATAAACTACTTGATGAAGATATTGAATTACTTCTTTAAAACCATAATTTTAAAGAAAATTAAAAGCTATGGCTTTTAAACCATAGCTTTAATTTATTTAATCATTTATTATACAATCTTAGTCGTCCCTATTTCACATCTTAATGACAACCTTATAATCAAAAAAATTTATTCAAGATTGTATTTAACTTTAAAATCTAATTTACTATTTATAGTTATACTTTCAACTTTATCTAGCCACTCTTTTCTTGTTAATTCCTTATTAGATAAAGTTTTTAAATTATCTCTTAATTTAGTTATTTTACTATTTATATCTCTTTGATGTTTTTCTCTATTAAAATTTATAGATTTACTATTAGCTATTTCAATCTCTAATTTGCTAATTTCTTTTTCAATCTCATTAATTTTATTCTGCAAAACTTCTTGCATTGTTTCTGATGAAGCTATAAAAGTATCAATTAATTTTTCAAGTTTATTTTTTAATATTTCTAATTTATTTTCTTTATCTTTAGTGTTAAAGATTTCATTATTATTTATTTTTTCTAATTCATTTTCTAATTTAATTATTTTTATTTGAATCTGTAATTGAATATTTTTATAATAATTCATTCTTTGCTCTTCTATAAAGTTATCTAACATTCCTACTGTTATATTTTCAGATGAACAATAACTTTTACCATATTTTTTCTTATTCCCACAAATTAAATAATGCTGTTCTCTTGGTTTATCTGCTACTCTAGTAGTTACACATCTAGTATAATTAGCTCCGCAATTACATTTTATTTTTCCTCTTGTATCATATATTCTTGCATTTTGACCTCTGTTTCCAGATCTACATCTCTCTTCTAAGGCATTTTGAACTTCTTCCCAAAGCTCTTCTGATACCAATGGTTCTATCCTTTCATTCTTTTGAATTATCCAGTCTTCTTTCTTTACATATTTAGTTTTACTTTCTGTAAATAGGTTTATATTATTAAATTTATTTCTTACATTGTATCCTTTATATTTTGGATTAGTAATAAGAGTTTTAATAGTGCTATCTGTCCACAAATTTCCTTTTTTAGTTCTATATCCTTTTTCATTAACTATTTTTGCTGTTTTTTTTAATCCATTAGTTAGTGAAGTTTTAAATATGAATTCAACAATAACCTTTTCCTTTAGATTTGCAATTAATGAATTAGTTTCTCTATCAAAATCCCATCCAAAAATAGAATTGTTTCTTATTCTATTTTGAATTATTGAAGTCTTATTACCTCTCTTAGTCCTTACTGATGTTTCTTTAGCTTCATTCTCTGCCATAGCAAAAAACATTTGTAGAAGAATCATATCACTAGAATTACTACTATCTTTTTGAACATCTAAAAATTTAACATTAACTTTTTTATAATCCCATAAAACTCTTAAAATATCTATTATAGCAATATTTCTAGCAAATCTTGAACTTGATAATACAATTATTTCTTTATAAATACTATCTCTTGTTAAATCTGCTTCAAAAGTTATTCTTCCATCTCTTAAATTCCTTGCATTTAATCCACAATCAAATAATAATTGTTTAAATCCAACTCTATTAAAACTCGTACCAGTTCCAGTATCGGAATACAAAGAAATATTACTATCTTTAAATTGTTCTTTTAATAATATTCTTTGTCTATCTAAACTCTTTTGTTGATCTTCTTTATCAGTACTTACTCTTATGTAACATGCTATGTTATTATTCATTATGCTACCTCACTTATTTCTAACTCAATCTTTTTTAAAATTTGATTAAGAATATTAAGTTGATATACATCTTGAATAATATCTTTTAATTTATTAATAGTTGATTTTATATTATTATAGCTTGATTCTTCTATTAATAAAACTCCATCATTATAAACTTTTATTAAATTCTCTTCTCTTAATATTTCCATTTTATTCTCTCCTTTTTTAATCTATACCACTATACGATTGAAATAAATTAAACGTAAAAAAGGAAAAGGTGGGTATATCCATAATTGACTATACCCACCTTGAATAAAATTGTTCTTTTATTATATTTGTTGTTTTTAAGAATAAAAAAAGAACCTAGAAAATTTAATCTAAGTTCTTTCTTTATATGTCTAAATTACTTAAATACTCATCTATATTAAGTCTAAGACTTAATGGACTATCAGGTTGTCTATTTTCTCTCTGAACTCCATTTTCTTTAAATCCAAAAACTTCTTCATAATATTTTTTCCTATGCTCGTAACAATCTACAGTCAAAAACTTCACTCCTAAAGAGTTTCTTAATTCAAAAGCAGTTTTTACCGCAAAATTCATTAGTAGTTTTCCATATCCTTGTCTTTGATATTCTGCATCAATAGCTAATCTTGCTATTTTAATTGCTGGTATATTTAAATATGGAACTTCTTCATTATTTCTTTCATCTATATTCAATCTAATTGAATCAGCACACAATGAAATAAAACCTACTAATTTACAATCTACAAAAAACAAGTGAGTCGTATTTAAAAATTTGGATTGTTCTACTAACGCTTCTTCTTGAAAAAATTTATCTATTTCTCTTGAATATCTTTTAAACTTTCTTATTTTTTTGCTTTTAAAGCCCTCAAACTCTTCGTTTTCATTTAAACAAGTAAATTTTTTAATATGTTCTCTATGAACTTCTTCTAATTTAATTATATTTATAGCATTTGAGTCATCTTCATTCGCTGTAATAATATCTACATTTTTCAATTCTTCCAGAGGTGTTTCATCTTCTTTAATTATGTCTATATCTTTTGAATCTTCTTGCAATTAACTTACACCTATTTCTTTTCTAGTTTTCTAAAAAAATCAATTAACTTATTGCCTTTATCAACTGATTGTTTATTCGCTTTCATATTTAACTCGTTCATTACTTGTTTGGCTTCAACTCCATATAATACTGGTGTTGGTGCTAATTGTGTAGCCATAATAATCAACCTCCTACTCCTCTTTACATTACCTGTCCAAAGCTTTACAACCATAATATACCACCTTTTCCACTAATAAATCAATAGTTTCTATTGATTGTTAACAATTTATATGTTAGAATAAATTTTGTCTTTCAAAACTTTAATAACATTTATTGTAAATTATATTAGTTATTTTCCCCTGAACTACTAATAGTATTCTTAATATTTCTAAAAAAATGAATCTTTTCTAAATCTTATTTCCACTATTTAAGTATTATGATTGAAAGCAAAAAAAATAATAGTCATATAAATGATCTTGTTACACCTACATGACTATTAAAACTAATTATAAGTTTTTCTTATTACTTCTGTATCTTTTTTAATTGTTCTATCTCTGCTTTTAATCTATCAATCTCAGGCTTATTTTTAAGCGTATTTACACTCTTTTTTAACTTATCATACTCTTTCAATTTTTTAAAATCCTCAATCTTTTTCTTAGTAATGTATTTTTTCATTTCATCAAGTTCTGGATTTTGCTTTGAAGCAACTGAATCATAATTTCCTTGTCCATTTTCACCAAATTGTACTATCGTATCTTCTTGGCATGGTCTTAACTCTGATACTTTAAATTCTGTACTAGCTTGGCTGTAGCACGGCTCTTTGTCAAGTAAAACACTAAACTCCTTTATGATTTTAAAACCTTCTATTTCCCTTGTATAAATACCATTTATATTCTTAGTCCAGTTGTCTTTATCCACAATAAATCCAAATGAAAAAGCCTTTATGTTCTCCATGTTTCTCATAACAAAAGGTGTCTTTTTGACTAAGTATTCAAACTTAAATTCTCCGTTCTTTTCTTCATAATCAAAATCAACTACCTCCAACTTTTGTTTCCAATCATGGTTTATTAAAAGCTGTGGGAATATTTTGATTTTCTCCATTTTATTAATACAATCAACAAATGCTCCCGCTAATACAACTTCTCTAAAGTAACAATTCCTTTGTTCAGAGTACATTGTCTCTGATAGTGTCCCAAGTTTAAATACACCTTTTATCTTAACAAAGCCCTCAACAGTAGAACGAACCTCTAAGGGCTTTATTATTTCTCTGGTCTCTAAATCTAATACTCTTTGTTCTGTATACATTTTACTTATTGCTCCTCTATCTCTTTTAATAGTTGTTCAAGATAAGTTTTGTATTGAGTTACTTTATTTTTTGTCTCCTTTAATTCCATTTCCGCATAACTAAAAACTTTAAACAATAGTTCATCTTTTAGTTTCAAATTTAAGGTTTCTTCTAGGCTGTTAAGTTCTGCTCTTAATTCATCTAATTTCTTTTTATTTTGCTTTACAAGACTAGGATTAATTTTCTCTAATCTAACATTAGTTTCAGTTAGTTTCAAAATTTCTTTTTCCAAGTCAAGGCTTCTCTTTTTGCGTTCTTCATATGGATATGCCTTGTCAAGTTCTTCTAAATCTTGCACCTTCTTATAATCCTTATGTAAATAAGCTGTATTATTAGAAGTTTTCAAAATAAATTCTTCTGAAAAATTGCTGAAAGTATTCTTGAATACCTTGTCTATGTCTATATCCCCATAGCTTAACTCAACGCCTATTAACTCACTCTCAAGCCCAACTAAAGTATTATAGGCTACTTTTGCACCTATTATGTTTGCTATAGCTTGATGCTTCCCATTAGGATTTACAAGTCCATAGATGCTAATTAAATAATTTTTTATATCCATATATCTTTTTATTTCCATAATATCAACCTCTTTTATTTCTGCTTTTTTTGTTTTTAAAATTGTCATAATATTAATAATCTCCTTCTTCTATCTAAAATTTAAATTTCTTTTCTTTACATAAATTTATTATTTCTCTATCATTCTCTAGTTCAAGTAACTCATAGCATATATTTAAGTTAATTTCACTTTCTATCTCTTTATAATAAGGAATAAGAATATCTCTTATATATTCTTTTAAATATCCTTTTTTACTCTTATTTTCTAAGAAATACATCTCAGCATAAAATACAGCTGTGTATATATTTTTGTACCTTAAATTAGATGGCTTTGCTTCATCCTTTTTGTTTTTGATATAATGAAACTCTCTTATATACTCCTCAAATAAGTCTATATCTTTTTTATTTCTTTTCCTTTTAATAACTTTGGCCATTTAATACTCCTCTTCTTCTTCAATACTATTTTCAAAAATGAATGTTATCTTGTGTCTTGTATCTGGTGTTAGTCCTAAGCTTTTTAATTGAGTAAGAATACTATTGCTAGTACTGTTTTTTACTTTCTGAATTGCTATATAAGCTTCAATATTGCCCTCTTTACGGTACTTTTCCAATTGCTTATTAAAGAATTTAAAATCTCCAATATTTGAAGCTAGAATGGCCAAAATATATTCATCACTGGCAATTAGATTCGGTAATAGTTCAACTAATTTCTTATAAATAGACTTAACAGTTGGATCACTTATAAGACTTGTATTATCCTTCAATTCAAGACCGATACTATTGTAATACTCTTGTATATTAGCTTCTTTTTCTTCTTGTAAGGTCAATTCTTCACTTGTCCAATGCTTCAACTTTCAATCTCCTTTGTAATTTAAAATATAGATTTTCTTTTTGGTTTAAATGTAAAAACACTATTTTCATAAGAAGGTTCAAATCCTTCAAGACCATAAGTCTCTACTAAAGCAAACCTAACGATATCACTTAAACTTTTTTTCTCTGACTTAATAAGTTTATTTAATTCTTCTTTTTCACTTAATGATATCTTTATGTTCAGCTTATGAACTCTTTTATTTTATTCTCTCAAAACCTTAATCTCCTTTCAAAAAATTATTGACATTGTTTTTTTCTGGTGTTAATATAAACCCAACAAACAAAGAAAGCCTTAGAACCGTAATTGCAACGGTTCCAAGGCTTTTTAATATTTAAATCAGTTATTTTTTATAATATATTATGCACCTACGTACCCCTTAATTTTCATCCATAAAAAAAGGGAAAAGATCTTCTTCAAGAGGAGGGCTGAACCCTACGAGGGTATAAATAAAAAAAAGAAAGTCTTAATCATATCAAACAAAACTTTCTAAAATTTAAAAGTTAATAAATTCATTTTATTTTATAACAATACTATCTTATTAATATTCACTTTTTAAATTTGTCTTAATTCAAACTAATCTATCAATCAATAACTTTATTTCTTTATTCTTCTTTAAAACATTAGAATTTCAATGTCTTAGTTTTATCAATTTATATCTCTTTGTAACACTCTTTAATAAATTGTCTTATTCAATTATCTTCATTTATTAATGATAACTATCTTAATATTCATATGATCATTTCTCTTATTTTGTATATCTACTATTACTATATCTACTTAACAATAGCTTTATTAAATCAAGCATTAGCCCCACTTATTTACAAACAATATTAATATTAATTAATAACATTAATTTCATTCGTATTAAAATTAAAGATATGCTAACAACTACACACATATCTTTAATACTAATACTTTTACTAGATATAAGAAGTTTGCCAAAATATAAAATTACTATTATTTTATATTTTAATTTTTATAATCTAATATTTTATTAACAATAAAACCAACACTTTTTTACTAATAACTAAAGCAATAAAAGAATAGCTAATAACATAAGTTGTATATCCCAACAACCGTACTACTAGCTATTCAAGTGTTACCTTAAAGTTAAAACAAATATTAGATTTTAATGATAGCTCTTTGAAATAATATACTATCATAAATTTACACTTATAAGTGCATAGATATACATATGTATTATATATAGGTATATATGTGTATCTATCCAATTACAAATGTTATATGGTTTTCTGATGGTCTTTACTGATACTTCAGCTTCTATGGTTTTTGCCTACAATTTAAAATTAGATAGGCTACTATAAGCAACCTATCTCCAAAACAAATAACAGAATTCAGAATATTAAGCTTCTGAAGGCTTATATATTCGATTATGCAACTATGAGGTATTTATTGCATAAGCCAACATATAAGCAAATAGCAACAAGATCTAATTGGTGAGAAATGGTTAAATTTTTTGGGAACTAATAAGGTCTCTTGTTGCTATTCCATTCTATAAACTTTTAATATAATCTTTTAATACTTGTGTCATGGTACAATAATTTTGCTTTGCTGTATCCTTTAACTTTTTATATAAATCTGGTTCTAAGTTTATTATAAATCTCTTCTTATTCAAATCATTTCATTCCTTCATTTTTTAATTATAAAGAGATAAACACCCCTACATATATAATGGTGATTTTTTACATCTTTTTCGGGTACTTTATATATATTTTTTATTATTTTTTTGCATATTTTTCTGTTGATATCATTTTTCCATTAACCTTAAAATATTACTATTAATACAACTCTGGTTTATCTTGCAAGCCATTAAATAGCCCGTAAATAGTTAATCTACAATAACATATATTGACTAACCCCATTCCTGAGCCGTTCTGATAGCTTCTATTATAGCTTTAATTCAACCAATATACTCAAACCATTTATTCAATCTGTTTACTCAAATTATTAGCATTAATCAAATTAACCATTTTAAGATTTTCGCTAGCTCAAATTTTGTGTAATGAGTGTAACAATTTTGTGGTTTACTATATATATTCTAATGCTAACCACAAAATTGTTACCTATAATTAAAAGGAAATAATTGATATTCTGCTCCTTTTATCTTCTATTTGCTTTGTTGAATCTTTAATTTTATAATCATTTGCCAATAAAATTTTTGAAACTCTACTCCATTTTAATAACCTATCTTTTTCATCATAAAAACCCAGTTCCTCACATAGCTTATTTTTATCAACTGTTGTTAATGGGGTATTTAGCCATTTATCTTCTAATATAATCTTTTTTTCTATAAACTCTTCTGTTTCTTCTGCTTTAATATATAATTTATCTATATCTTTTCTAACTCTGCTTCTAGCTTGTATCTGAGTAACTTTATTTATGCTATTCACTAATACCCAATCAATATCGTTATTCTTAATGTTAACTCCAGTTTGTAGACTTGCATTAATAACTAATATATCTAATTCATCTGGTATTAACCCCTTTGAAATTACAGAATTTAAAGTTTCTAGCTGATATGTTGACATTGCATTGTCTTTATTATTCAAAGACCATAACCCTACAGCCTTTAATCCAACATCATGGCAACTTTTTACTATTTCATTAACAGTCTTTATTCTATCTGTATAGATTAGCATTTTAACCCTTTTTTCATCTGTTAACTTTTTAAATTCAGTTATAACTCTTTTTATTTCTTTACCACTTGTATAAGTTATAACTTTATTTTCCCTCAATCTCTTAATGTTTGGCTCATTTGAAAAATCAAATATATTGGTTATGTTAGCAAATTTTATAATATCTGGTGTAGCTGTCAGCAAAACTACCTTTGCCTTTTCACTTATCTTATTTATTTTAATAACAGCACTTCTATAAATCCTTTCATCATCTTTATCAAATTTTCTTTGATAATCAATTGCTTGGTGTGCTTCATCGCAAATTATCATTTTTACATTTTCAAAAGTTTCTGAATGTTTTTCTGCTATCATTCCAAATTGTGCATAAGTCATTACTGTAATTTTATTTTCTCCAATTGATTCACCAAATACTGTAGTTTTACCATTTACAATATTGTTGATATCATCTTTAGAATAAAATCTGCAATATGGATGATAGGTTTCATCTAATAAAACAGCATTTTTTAAATTTCTAGTGTCACATAGATAAACTATGTTTTCTAATTTCTCTTCCTTGATTAGAGTATTAAAAGTAAAATATGTCTTTCCACTTCCGCATGGTGCTATAACTAAATTAATCCCTTGTTTAATTTTATATTGTTTTTCATTCCATAATTCATTTAGTGTCTTTGTGTCTGATTCTTTCTTCTGAAGCAATTCTATGTTTTCAAGTTCTATATCTTCTGGTTTTTCTTGAATTACTTTTTTAGTTCCTAAAGAATCTATTTTGCTCATAAATTCATCAAGATAAATCTTACTTTCAATTTTATCCTTTGCTCCTCTTAATTCATCAATAAGGTTCTTTAATTCTTCTATTGTTATTGTAGTATTTTGATTACTCATAGCTCATTACTACCCCTTTATTGACTTTATCTATAAACTCTAGCATTGCTTCTTCTATAATGTCTGTTGCTTTAATTCCACTTCTAATACAAGCAATTTTAAACTCTCTTTTGGTACTCTCGCTACATCTCAATGTTACTGTAGCTGTTCTTTTTTCATCTTTCATAATTGTTTTATCTCTCCTTTAATAATTTGTTTTACATTAAACTATACGAATCTATATATAAAAACGTAAAAGATAAAAAAAGTACACGTGTAATTAACCATGTAAATACACGTGTAATAGTAAGTTTTGAAGAAAAATCAAAGAAAATATGGTATTACACGTGTAAATAACCGTGTAATCAACTGTGTAACTTCTTAAATGAAAAAGTAATTTCATTTATTTTAAAACAAACAAAAAAGCCTGATCTATTATCAAGCTTCTTTTAGTTTATCACTCTTTCTTTTTGGTCTCACTTTCTTCTAACACCTTAGAATTTATTAGACAAATACCTAAGCATATAAATTTATACTTATCTAGGTTCTTTTCTTTATTTAAAATCGATATTTTTTAAATTTATATTTGCTTATTATATACTTTATAAGTAAATATAAATATCCCCCAATTAGCCATATCATCAAAACAATACTAATAGCAATAACTGTTACTACTATTAACTCTAAAGTTCCTTTTACTATATTATGTAGGTTATCTATAACAAAAATTAAATTACCAAATGTTCCTGTAATAAATTTAAACAATCTATTTTCTGATAATTTTTTTAATGTATCCTTGCGTATAAGTGCAATTCCTAAACAGATTAAACTTCCTATTCCCCACCAAGCACCCACTGCTTTAGAGAAATAAACTAAAATTAAGGATATACTTATTTGTAAATAAGTATATTTTTCTGAAATACCATACTCCTCTAAAAAGTAGATTGATAATAAAGTTGCCATAATCACCAAAATTGCAAATATAATTTCTAGTCCCATATAAAATGTCCTCCTCGAAGATTTTATATATATATTCCTAGAAAAATATTTCTTTCCTTAAAAACAGTATCTTTTTCAAGAAAATTGCACTTATTTATATTTTGTTGATCAAAATTCTATTTTATTTCGGTATTTTAGCATAGTAAAAATTCTTCTTTATGAATAACTTAATTTAATAATTAAAATTTACAACAAACTATGAAACTTAGTTCTTTTTACAATCAAAATCAATATTATGAATACCCATTTTAATTGAATTTACTACATTCTCAATTTCAGCAATAAACCACTCTAAACTTAAAAATTCACGTCCTATTCTACAAATATGATAAGTAGATATATTCATTGAAATATTTTCACCATTTAAATCAAAAGCAATTATAAATTCTTTATCTTTATTAATATCAAATAAATATCCTTTCTCTTCAATTTTTCTTTTAATAATTTCTAAATCTATAAAAAGAATTATTAGTAAGTTACCTGAATAAAATTCCATTAAATGATTATTATTTTTTATTACCATTGGAAATGGTGTATAATTTTCATTAATATTTTTAAACTCATTTAAGAAAAACACTTTAGGTTCTTTCATTGTCTCTACTATAGCCCTTACACTATCGGAATTTTTTGGTTTATACTCAATGTTATAAACTAATCCTTCTTCCATTTCTTTAACTATGCTTCCATTTAGAATAGCTTTATCAATCAATGTCTGTAACTCTTCAATATAATTAACTTCAGCGGTATTACTATACACCCTTTTAAATTTCTTATCAGTTCCAAGAAAACTTTCCAAATAATCATTGTTAATCATTTCCATTCTATGGTCAATATCTTGTTGCTGTCTAATAATTCGTTTATTTTTATTGCTACTAGATTTGATTTCTAATAAAAGTGGTTTTCCATTATCATCAACTGTAATATCTCCATATCTTAAAGAATTAGTTATATCATTTAATATTGCAAATCCACCTTCATCAAATATAGATTTGAGTTTAGTAAGTTCATTTTTTAACCCGTCCTTTCCACCTATAAATCCTGCTGACTGCTTCCAACAAAAACTTTTTAAATCATACTTGCTAAAATAAGCAAAAGCTAATGAATCACCTATCTCACGAAGTCGTTTTATTGCTTCTTTATATACTATAGATACTTCTTTAAGATTCTTAGATTCAACACTTAACTCTCTCCTAATGTCATTTTTAACTTTTTTATCTTTGCATATAAGCTTATTAGATTCAATCCTTTGTTTTATATCTCGGATTTCATTTTCTATTCTCAAAATATAATCTAATAACATCATTTGAACATCATAAGCAATTACTTTGTTCTCTTTAGGGTTTTTAAGAAAATTTTGTAGTTTATAATTTAAATTAATAAACAATTCATCTATATCTATCATATAGTTATCTCTCCTTCTATATAAACTTGTTTAGAATGTAAAATTTATAAGATTACTTCTCCATATCTATAACCACGTAAAAACATAATCTTTATAATATACCAACTTAGGGAAACACAGGCGCTATACCTCCAGCAACATAGCTAATTGTAAAATTAGTACTAACTTGAATCATATTGACCATAAGCATTCCACCTTTCTTACAATTCGAAAATAAACAATTTAAACATGCCATTCCCCATAAAAATATCATTATGCCTAAGATAGAATTCGAACCTATGAACTCCTGTGCATGCCTAAATTGGTATATCTAATATTATATAAGCATATTTATCTACTTCAAATTACATTCTTAAATTATACTATTATTAAATATATCTACTTTAACTATACAAGCTCTTTTTCTTTATTTTTATTTCTTCTTAATTCATTCCTACAAACTTTACATTGATTCTTGTACTTTATATTTCCTTTTGAATCTTTACCACTCTTTTCAAAATCATCTATACTTTTTTCAATTCTACATATTGTACAAAATTTTTTTTCACTTAGCTCTTTATTTAAGCTTATTGTTTTTATTACCTCTTCAGATTTACTTTGTAGCTTTAATTTTTCAGATTTTTCTTGTTTTGCTCTTAACTTTTCCGCCTTTGTCTTTTCACGCTCTTTTTTAGTTCTTTCTCTCTCAATTTCTTTTTCTTTTAATTCTTGAGCTCTAAGTAATCTAAGTTTGTATCTCTCTAGCTTGTCTGGTGCATCACACCTTCCCAATACTTTTAAATCTCCAAATATTTTTATAGCTTGTTTACAATTAGCTATTTCACTATCATAATCTTTTCGTTTTCTATAATGTACATTTAATCTATCATAAGGGCGTGATCCATCAAACCCTAACTTAATTGCTTCCTCATATTTTTCTATAGCTTCATCTATTTTCCCCATTTCTTCTAACTTCATTGCCAATTGGTTCATTTCATAAGCAACATTAAAATTTAGTTCTCTTAATTCTCTTTCCTCTTCTAATTTCTTTCTTTTTTCTTGCAAAATACTTTCTTTTTCTTTTATCTCATCTACTAATTCACTGTTAAGTAAAATTTCTAAATATGTATCTTGATAATCTATATTTTCTATCTTTATCAAGTTTGCTTTTATATTATCAAAGTTTTTTAACTCTAATGCACATTCTCTAGATAAAAAACCTATGTGCATTTTTCTTGTTTCATTACCAACATTGTAAATCAAGCTAACTTTTTGAGCGTTTGAATCATACTCATTATAATAATCTCTTTCCACGACTAAATTGAACTTAAATTTATTACTATTAAAACTTTTAAATGTTTCTATAATCTCATCTATATTTTCTTTCCTATAAAAACATCCTACTATTCTTTCCTTTTTAAGTACTTTATACCCCTCTATTTTATTACTTTCAAATTCATATGTATAACTTGAATTCCATTTCACCTCTTGTATTGATATATCACCTATATAATTTATAACTTCATAATTTTTCTTTTTTATCTCTTCTTTAACTAATGTATTTTGAAAACTATTTTCTATTAATATGTCATTGTCAAATATCTCTTTTACTTCTTCTTTTTTAACTTCACCTTTATTTCCTTTTTTAAATAAACTAATTAACCACTTAATCATATTTCTTTAACTCAACGCTCCTTTTAAACTACTTATAACTATATTTTACAATATATCATAAAATATCTAAATAGAAACACATAAACCTAACAATATTGCTTTATTTAATCTTACCTTACACTTTTTATACAAATTGTATAAATTATTACTCTGTCTAAATGGTAGCCTTAAAATTAAGCAAACCTAAAAAAATTAGTATTGTCTTTTCCTACAAAATTCATATAAGCAAGTAACACATAAATACTCATATTCTCTCCCCCTTATTAAGCACCAAATCCAAACAATTCATCTAGTGTCACGTATTCTTTTCTATCTTCAAAATTCTCTATCTTTTCTTTATTACAACCAACGCAAGAAGGTAATTCAGGAACCCTTACAACTATTTCATCATCCCATCCTAACAATTTACTTTCTAATGAATTAAAATCATATTCTCTCTGTGTAAAATTTGCTTCTCTAATATTCTTCTTATTTTGATAATTCTTTTGTACTTTTTTCTTAGAATAATAGTTATCCCAATCATTTTGGATAGTTCTTAAAGCATAAGAATACAGATCTTTTGCTTGCCTTTTTAAAGCATACTTAATAGCATGAATAACTCTATCCATTGGTTCTCCAGTAGTTTTCATTAATCGTACTTCTTCATTATCTTCTTTTTTCTCTAAATCAATCATATTCTCTTTATTCTCACTCTTTTCAGCATAATTACTTCCAATAACATCATCAATATGTAATTGCCCTTCAAGAACTTCATTGTTATCATCTAAATTATATTTTTTAGCCTTAATTTTTTTCTTAGTCTTAACTTCTCTCTTCTCTTTCTCAACTTTAATTTCAGCTAAAGTGTACCAATAGATATTGATCTTACCATTTCTTTCTGCTACTTGTTTTACTAGTCCAGCTTCTTTCAATTCCTTAATTACCTTGTTGAAAGTATTAACTGATAGACCACTATCTTTAAGGATTACAAACTTACTTAATTTAAAGTTTGGAATTGATGAATAGTATTTGATTTGTAAGTATATTAATTTAGCATTATTAGATAAATTAGTATTGAATAATATTGAATTATCAGCTTTTGTAAATCCTTTAATATCCATGGTTTCAGCTCCTTTCTTAATTAAACTTACTTAAGTTTACAACAAAATTATAACATTCTTCTTAAACTTACGCAAGCCATTTCGTTAAATTTATTTAAATTTGCGTAAGATTATGATATAATCCACTTAATAAAGGCTTTGGAGGTTAAAAAAATGAGTGAATTAGTTAGAAATAAAGATTTGAAAACTAGAATAAGATTTTCTACCTCTGTAGATATAAAATTAGCTGAGAAATTGGAAAATTTGAGTTCTGAAACTAGAATACCTAAATCAAAATTAATTGATGAAGCTATAGAATTATTGCTTAAAAACCACAATAAAGAGTAAGGAGAAACACCTTGCTCTTTTATTTTTTTATTCATAATGTCTCTTTCTTACTACTTGTTATATTCTTATTAATATTTAATTCTTATTATAATTCTATAGTCTTATTATGCTACCCAATTTTTGTGGTGCTCAATTTTCAGCTATCTCAATTTTAGTAATCTCAAATTTAAAATCACAAAATTAATCATAAAACAAAAAATGACTCAAACATAAGAGTTCAAGCCATTTTAATCAACTATTAATATAATTGTCATTAAGGTATTTTTGTTGTCCATTCTTCGCAATTCCACACATCTGTTACTACATCTCTATAGAATTCAGGTTCATGGCAAACTAGAAGTATGCTTCCTTTATATTCTTTTAATGCTCTCTTTAATTCATCTTTAGCTTCAACATCTAAGTGGTTTGTTGGCTCGTCTAGGATAAGTATGTTTGTTTCTTTGTTTATTAGCTTACAAAGTCTTACCTTAGCTTGTTCTCCCCCACTTAATACTGCTACTGAGCTTTCTATATGCTTAGTTGTTAATCCACATTTAGCTAGGGCACTTCTTACTTCGTATTGAGTGTATCCAGGGAACTCTTGCCATACTTCTTCTATACATGAATTATAGTTTGCTTCTTTTATTTCTTGCTCGAAATATCCTATGCTTTGGTAGTCTCCTGTTTCAACCTCTCCACTTATTGGTTTTATTAATCCCATTAAGCTTTTTAGAAGTGTTGATTTTCCAAGTCCGTTAGCTCCAACTAAGGCTATTTTTTGTCCTCTTTCCATTCTTATGTTAAGTGGTTTACTAAGTGGCTCATCATATCCTATAACTAAATCCCTTGCTTCAAAGATTAATTTACCTGAAGTTCTTCCTTGCTTAAAGTTAAACTCTGGTTTTGGTTTCTCAGCAGCAAGCTCAATTCTATCCATTTTATCTAATTTCTTTTGTCTAGCTCTTGCCATACCTGTTGTAGCAACTCTAGCCTTATTTCTAGCAACGAAGTCTTCAAGTTTAGCTATTTCAGCCTGTTGTCTTTCATAAGCAGCCTCTAATTGCTTCTTGTTAGCTTCATATACTCTCATAAAGTTATCATAATCACCTGTGTATCTAGTTAAGGCTCTATTTTCAACATGGTATATTACATTTACTACACTATTTAAGAATGGAATATCATGTGATATTAAAATGAATGCATTCTCATATCCTATTAAATAGTTCTTAAGCCAAGCTATATGTTCCTCATCAAGGTAGTTTGTAGGCTCATCTAGAAGTAATATATCTGGTGTTTCTAATAAAAGTTTAGCTAATAAAACCTTAGTTCTTTGTCCTCCACTTAAATCAGTAACATCTTTATCTAATCCTACATCTCTAAGACCTAATCCAGCTGCAACCTCTTCAACCTTTGCATCTATCATATAAAATCCATTATGATCTAACATATCTTGAATTGTAGCTGTTCTTTCTAAGGCTTTAGTCATCTCATCCTCTGACATTTCACCCATTCTCTCATAAAGACCATTCATTTCAATTTCCATATCAAAAAGATACTGGAATGCTTCTCTTAAAACTTCTCTTATAGTTTTACCTTTCTCAAGCTGAGCATGCTGATCCATGTAACCAACTCTAACCTTATTACTCCATTGAACATCTCCCTCATCTGGCATAAGTTTACCTGTAATTATGTTCATGAAAGTTGATTTACCTTCTCCATTTGCTCCTATAAGTCCAACGTGCTCCCCCTTTAAAAGTCTGAAAGACACATCTTCAAATATAGCTCTATCTCCAAAGCCATGATTCATATTTTTAACTATTAAAATACTCATTTAACTTCTATCTCCTTATCTAAAAATCTCTATAAAAATAATCTCATAAAATATATGAACTCAAAATACTATCCCTTAACAAAAAAATTTATTTTCTAAACTAAACCTCATATTATGTAAAATACTAAATATTTTAAGCTGGAATTTTTATTTACACTCACCTTATCCATATAAAGAAAATAATTTGCTTAACTATAAAAAATAACTTCTTTATACAGAACTTATATCGATGCAAATAGATTCCAACCAAATAATCAATTCTTAAATAAACATTTGACTACCAACAAATAAAATTAAAGCTAAAAAGCAAATTCCAACTATATTATATAGAACTGACATCTTAGATGATTTTTTCTTATTTAATCTACTTACTCTGCTTTCTACCATTTCCCTATTCCACCTTTCAAAAATTTCAAACTAAAATATATATTAAATAAACTTATTTTTAAACTCTCTAATATACATTATATATAGTATATTATCTAACTTTAGTTTTTCAAATATATTTTTCTTCCTCTCCATAAAATTTATCTCTTTTTTACTTTCAGTTTACTAAAAGCTTTTTAGATTCCTCATAAATTCCCTCAATAAACTAATATATACATCTTTTTAAAATTTGTTCTCAAAATTTAATATTACTTAAAAATAAAATCAATAATTTTCTTAATATTCTATTTAAGTAAAATCAACCAATTTCTTAAAGGTGTATATCCTATTGTAATAAGGTCTATTTGTAGTCTTCCTAAGTTTCTATATGATATAATAGATTAAATACTTGGTATAAATTGTACAAACTAGTAAGAAAGGGGTTTATCTATGCTATATTACTTAGTGGCACTATTTGATAAGGTTTCCTATGCAATAATAAAGCCATTGCAAGAATCCATTTCAAATGAATATAAACTTTATGAGAACCTTCCTATGCTTCATATTACCTTAGCTGTAATTGAAGATCCTGATATGGATAAATTAAATGAAGTAGTAAAAAACACTTTAAAATCATATAAAAAATTTGAAGTTCATTTAAATGGACTGATTAAATTTGGAGAGCCTTATAGGTCTGTAAATTTAAAAGTAGATGAAGAAAGTGGAGTGATAAAGAAACTTTCTAGAGAACTTTATGAGAATTTATCAAAAGAAGGATTTAAATTGACTTCTAACCCAGATACATGGCAGCTTCATGTATCCTTAGCTAACCCATATTTTGCACAGAGAGTATGGGGAGAGGATGAGTTTGAGTCAGCTTATACAAAACTTCAAGATTATAATTTTGATAGAGAACTTTTAATTGATGAAATTCAATTTTGGAGACCAATAAATGATGAAAACAAAATGGTGGTTTTTAGCTATCCACTACATTAAAACTTAAAATTTATAGAGCGTACATCAAAAGTTATTTTGATATACGCTCTTTATTTATAAAAAAAATCAGAGAGAATTTCTTCTCTCTGAAATAAGTTTTAGTTTATTATATTTACATTCAATTGATAAAATTATACGAGTTAAGCATGAATAAATCTATTTTTTAATAAGTTTCTTTGAAAACTTCAAAATAAGCTTGTGGATGTAAGCATGCAGGGCATTTTAATGGAGCTTCTGCACCTTCCCAAATAAATCCACAGTTTCCACATTTCCAAAGTACTACTTCATCTTTTTTGAATACTTTTCCTTCTTCAATGTTTTTAGCTAATTTCATAAATCTATTATAGTGAGCAGTTTCTGCTTTAGCTATCATTCTGAAAGCAGCAGCTACTTCTGGGAATCCTTCTTCGTCAGCTACATCAGCAAATGATGGATAAAGATTACTTAATTCATCATGTTCTCCGTCAGCAGCAAATTTTAAGTTAGTTAATGTATCTGTAGGTAATTCTACTGGGTAAGCAGCATTTATTTCTACAGCTTCTCCTTGAAGATCGTCTTTTAAGAATTTATAAAATCTCTTAGCGTGTTCTTTTTCATTTTCAGCAGTTTCTAAAAATATATTTGATATTTGAACATAACCTTCTTTTCTAGCTGTACTTGAAAAATAAGTATATCTTGTTCTTGCTTGGCATTCACCAGCGAATGATTTCATTAGATTTTCAGCAGTTTTAGTACCTTTTAAACTTTTCATAATAAAAAACCTCCTACAAATCACTTATTTGAAAAAACACAATTAAAATTATTTTTCCAAATAAATAATTTTTAAGCCATATTAATTAATAATTGTTATTCCTTATATAATTTATAATATCACTTTCGAGTAAAATTTCAAGTACTTTTTGAACATTTTGTTAATAAAACTATTTTATCATATAAATATTCATATTGTTTCTAAATTCATATATTATCATTCAAATATATAAAAAAATAATAACACTATTTCGCTTTTTTATTCCCTTAAAATTACATACTATAGCTCCCTTTTTAATATGAGTATATAATTTAATAAATAAAGTTAATTTATATATTAAGTTCACTAAAATTTATAAGGAGGTTTTTATTATGAAGGTTAAAATACATCCAAACACTTTAGATAAAGTTAAAGATATGCTTGATAATAGTGATAAAGATGCCATTAGAATAAAAGCTTGTTCCTCTGGCTGAGCAGGCTTAAATATTGAAGTTGTTCTGGATGAACAGCGTGAAAATGATGATGTGGTTATGGATAATGGTATTAAAATAGTTGCAGACAAGAAAATTTCTCATTTCTTTACAGATGCAACCTTAGAATATAAAAACACTATTCTAGGTAAAAAATTTAAAATATATTAATTGGTATATTTTTTTAATTATCAGTCAATAATACTAATAGCTTAATACACTCTTAAGTTAACCACACAATTTAATAGAAAAAGGAACTGTTATCCCAAACAGTTCCTTTTTTATATTCTTCTAAAGTATTATACTATTTTAACTTCATCCTAACCTATTGCTCAATTTTAGATAGATATTAATATCTATCTAAAAACCACCCTAAAATTAAACTAATTATTAGTTTTAGTTATTTCCTTATAATCCTTTAATATTTCAACTACTTTTTATTACCCCTTCATTATAAAGAAGGTATATACAATAAATACTATTACACTTATTATAAATGGTGCATTTATTACTCTCTCTTCTTTATAAGAAACTCTTGTTGCAACATCTAACTCATCTAAAGTTATATCGAAGTTTCTCTTTTCCATCTTTCTTATTAAGTAACTAATTAAAAATGCAGCTACTATTGCAGCAATTAAATAATATAAGAACACTCCTATTTTTAATTCCATTGGAATATTTTTTATAGAATCCATAGAATGTACTAAATCCTCTGTAGTTATTCCTTGACTAACTATTCTTTGCTGAATTAAATTCCATGAATTAATTAGAAAATGGATTAACATTGATAAAAATATACTTCCTGTAGCTCTTACTACATAAGCTAAAATTATTCCCATGGCTGTAGCATATAAAAATTGATGTGCATTTAAATGAAGAATACCAAACATTATTCCTGTCATTATTGCAGCTACATTTTTACTTTTAAATTCAAATCCTGATAAGGCAATACCTCTTATAGTTATTTCTTCTGTTATGGCAGGTGTTACCCCTACAACTAAAATCATTAACCATAATGGATATGCTCTCATTTGATCTAAAACTAAGGCTACATCATTTGTATAAAAGAAACTTGATGTATATGAGAAGAATGTCATTATTGGAAGCGCTAAAGCTGCTATTAATATAGAAAAGAATACATCTTTTCCCTTTGGTTTTTTAAAGCTAAAAACCTTTTTATAATTACTCTTAGTTACAATTATATATATTATTGCTGGCACTATGAAAAATATTATGTGTATTACCATTAAAACTAATGGTGGCACTAATCCTATCTTATATAGTACTGGCGTCACAAACATTGGCCCTACTATAGATAAAACTAATACTATAAGAAAATATAAACTTACTTTAAATATAGGCTTCATCTTATTTCTCCCTTCTATAAAGAATTAATTTAAAAATTACATAAATCCAAGTTTAATATTTTAAAGCATAATTAATCATTTTAAAATATAACATATTTATCAATTATCTTATATTACTAATTAATTACTTTTTTATTTTACTTACTTTTTATTATATTAATTTTAAAACACATAAATTCTATAAATATTTTAACAAGCTATATCTATCATCTTTAAGTATAATAGACTTAATTTTTTTCTTAAACTTTTTTCTTAAAAATAAATATAAAAAATATTTTTTTTAACTGTATAAAAAAAATAATACTGTTAATAATATTTACTGAGGCAATAAGCTTCAATCTTATAATAGCCTCTCCCCCATTTTATTTATACTGACAGTTTCGTTAAAGTACGGACTAACGAAACTGTCTCCCCCTTAAAACCCTTATAATGTAATAAATTTTCTTCATGTTTTTCTAGTAGAGAGTATTTATATACTCTCTCAATTTTTAAGTAAGACATATTTAAAAGCTAAGCTTTTTAAAATAAATTATTAGACACTCTAAGCACATATTAATTACCCATTAAGTTTACTTAATGGGTAATTTTTTATTCTCTTTATATTTATAAGATAAAACTAAGGTTTTTAAAACTTAATTTTTTTAATCAATTTTTTCAAGCTCTCTTCTTAACCAATCTAAAACATTCATCATTGTTCTAGTTCTAACCTTTTGTCTATCAGCTTTAAAATTAAACTTTTTAACCTTTGTAATTCCATCTATACATAATCCAGCATAAACAAGACCTACAGGCTTTTCTTCTGTTCCACCGCCAGGACCTGCTATCCCTGTAGTAGAAATTCCTATTCTTGTTCCTGCATTTTTAGCAATACCCTTTGCCATCTCTCTAGCACACTCTTCACTAACTGCGCCAAAATCCTCTAAAGTTTCTTTTTTTACTCCAAGTCTCTTCATTTTTGCTTCATTAGAATAAGTTACAGCGCCTTCCATAAACACTTCTGATATTCCTGGATAGTTTATTAATGTGCTTGCAACCATGCCACCAGTACAAGATTCAGCTGTTGATACTGTCATTTTTTTATCAACTAATAATTTTCCAACAACCTCTTCTAAAGTTACTTCCCCTTCACCATAGATGTTATCTCCAAGTCTTTTTCTAATCTCTTTTTCCATAGGAGCAATAAGCTTTTCTGCCTCTTCCTTATCTTTTCCCTTAGCAGTAATTCTTAAAATAACATCTATATTTTTTGCATAAGGAGCAACTGTTGGATTTTCATTATCTAAAAGATCACATACTAAATCCTCCATCTTGCTTTCTCCAATACCAAAAACTCTTAAAATCTTAGATACTAAAACACTATCAGTAAATTTACTTAAGTATGGTACTACATGGTTTGTAACCATTGGCTCCATTTCCTTTGGTGGTCCTGGTAGAAGTATTATTCTCTTATTATTTTCTCCTTCTAAAATAGCTCCTGGAGCTGTTCCATTAGGGTTTGGAAGTATTATGGCCTCCCTTGGAAAATAACATTGTTTTTTATTATTCTCTGTCATTTCAAGGTTATTCTTCTTAAAATAATCCTCCAAATCACAAAGAAGCTCTTCTCTTAAGCACATTTCCATATTGAAATACTTTGCTGCAAGTTCCTTGCTTAAATCATCTTTAGTAGGTCCTAACCCACCTGTAGTAATAATTGTATCGCAATTTTTAAAAGCATTGTCAAAAGCCTCTAAAATCCTTTCAGAATTATCTCCAACTACTGATTGATGATAAACTCCAATTCCTAAGTTAGCTAACTCCTTAGCTAAAAATTGAGCATTGGTATTTACTATGTCGCCTAAAAGTATTTCTGTTCCTATTGCCATTATTTCAGCTTTCAAAAAAATCACCTTCTTAAACTTAATTTATAATTTTATTTTTGCAAAATTATTTATTATCATCTCTCCAATAATTTTACTCTACTTTCTTCTCTATGTCCTAGTTTTTATTTATATTCTTTCTATTATTCATAATTATTATATAAATATTTTTACAATTAAATTTGACCTCTTATTTTCTTAGCTCTATAATAGTCTTTGTTTATTTATAATACTTTTAATTTTTATATAGAATATTAAGGGTGTTTTAATAAACAATGAAATGAATACTAACTAAAATAAACTATAATTTGAAGATCTATATAAAATAAATTAAGGAGGAAAAAAATGAATTCAAAATTTAAAGGAATTATTTTTATGATACTTGCCTCAGCAGCCTTTGCTACTATGAATCTACTTAGTAAGCTAGCTGTAGGAGTTAATTCATATCAAAAAACTTTTTTGACAAATGTTGTAGCAACCTTAATAGTTTGCTTTATAATAGCCTCTAAAAAAGGCTCTTTTTTTGGAAAAAAAGAAAGTAGAAAATATTTATTAGTTAGAGGGGTTGCAGGTACTCTGTCCATACTAACAAACTATTACGCCTTAGATAAAATGTTTTTATCTGATGCAACAATACTAACTAAATTAGCACCATTCTTTACAATAATTTTTTCTTACTTATTGATTAGCGAAAAAATTACTAAGAAACAATTTACACTTTTAATAGTAGCCTTTGCAGGAAGTTTATTTGTAATAAAACCTCAATTTAGTACTGCTATAATTCCATCTCTTATTGGCGTAGCCTCTGCTGCCTTTGCAGGAATAGCATACACAATGATAAGAGTCCTTGGTGATAAGGAAGACTTCTGGACAATAATTTTATCCTTCACTGGTATAGCTACTATTGTTATGTTACCTTCAATGTTTATGAACACAGAGAACTTAACACTAACAAATATACTTTTACTTGTTAGTGCAGGAATAGCTTTCACATTAGGACAAGTTGCCTTAACCATAGCTTATAAAAATGCTCCAGCATCTGAAATATCAATGTATGATTACATTGGGCTTATTATAGCAGCTATATACGGCTTTATGTTCTTTAAAGAAATTCCTGATTTCTTATCCTTTACAGGATATATAATAATAGTTGGCTCTTCAATTTTAAATATTTTAGGAAATAAAAAGACTTCTAATAAAGAAATAAATGAAGATAGCTCTTTAGTTTCTATAGATTAAAAATATTATTTAAAACAAAGAAAAGAGCTGTGATAAACTCACAGCCTTTTTCTTTTTGTCGAAAATAAAAAATTATTATTTTATAATGAAATCAATTAATTATAAATTTTTATCTTATAAAAATCAATGTTATAAGTTTTAAAAAATTAGTGTTTTACACTACTAAAGTATTTGACACTTCTCAAATCAAATTTATTCACAAATATACTTATTAATATAGTTTATTCCCTATTTTTAAGCTATTTGTTCTAACAAACACTCCCAAGATTTCTGCTAATACAATCTATTTCTTAAATATATTTAATTGATTTGATATAAGCATATAAACTTCTCTCTTAACCTACTAATTAGCTTTGCTTTTACTATTAAAAAGCTTCAATACAATTATTGATAAAAGTCCAAGATATATAACTAATCCTTCCATTGCTCCAAATCCCATAGCATAACCTAGTTTAGCACATTGATCATATCCAAAACTTAATACCTCTCCTATCATTTTATTCCTCCTAATAAACTCTTCATTTAAGATATATGAATTTTTAAGATATAAAATGATGCTTTAATTTATCACATAAGCTTTCAATATATTTTAGAAAAAACTATTTAACTAATAAAACATCATAATCAAAATATATAAAAATTAAAAAGTTGAATAAAATACTGTTTAAATATTTTATCCAACTTCTTTGACGATTTTTATTTTATAAATATATTAATCAATGATAGGGCAAATATAATTTGACAAACTCCTACAAGCCCTCCATAAAGCATAGCCTTTGGCCCTTCCTTTACTAAATCTCCAATTTTTACTCTCATTCCTATACCAGCTAAAGCTATGATTTCAAAATTAGAACTAATCCACTTAAATGTTCTTCCAAGTATTCCTGGAATAATTCCAATAGAATTTAAAATACATATAATAAAAAATCCTATTATAAACCATGGAATACGAACCTTATGTGTTGGTTTGTGATGATGAGCTATTTCTTCTTTATTTTCTTCATTAACCTCTATCTTAGCAAAAACTAAAACTACCACAACTAAGAATATTATTCTTATAATCTTAAACACTGTAGCTAGCTCTACAACTGGGTCGCCAATAAATTTAGCAGAACCAATAACTTGTCCTACAGACTGTAATATTCCTCCCATTAATGCAGAGCTCTGCAAAACATCGTTGTTATATAAAATAGATGTGATTAATGGTAAAAGTATCATTAATATTGTACCTGTTACATTTACTATTGTTATGGCAATTACTTTATCTGAATCCTTAGCTTTTATTACTGGAGATACTGATCCTATTGCTGATGAACCACATACAGCATTCCCTGCTGACATGAGTAATGAATACTTTTCTCCAAAGCCTAACTTTCTTCCTATAAAGTAAGTTGTACATATTGTTAATGTCATTAAAATAGCTATATAAAAAACTCCGTTAAATCCTAGAGCCATTATATCAATAATATTTAAAGATGCTCCCATTAAAACAATTGAATAGTTTAAAAGATCTTTTTCTGAAAATTTAGTACCTTCATCATACTTATCACTTTTAAAAAGTGTATTTCCTAAAAATATTCCCATAAATATTGCAAAGGTAGCTGCTCCTATAGTAGGAAAGCTTTTTCCTAAAAATTCAGCAATAATGCCTATTATTAAGCATATAAAAAGTCCAGGTAATATGGACTTAGATTTTTTTAATATTTTATTCCTCATATGTTACCTTTCTTGTTCTCATATTAAGTAAGCTCCTAAAGTTTTCTCTTTAGTTTCATTACGAAATTATTATACATACCTAAATATATAAATAAAAATACTAAAAAATTATATAAATAATAAGTTTTTAGTTATATAAAAAAGATAAGTGGAATGACTATTAAATCATTCCACTTACCTTTTATATTTTCAAAAAAATAGAAAATACAGCATGACACATTATTTTTGGAGCATCTTATAAAAAGACTATGAGTAGAGGCTAAATTTGTTTATTTTATCATTTTATAAAGTCGGTGGGAGTTTGACTTACTATTAAAGAATTACCCATAATCTTTATTATAAAATACTGTAAAGTGATTGAGATTTTTATTATGTTGTTTAACTAAAAGCTTATCTTATAACAATAATAGATATAAGAGTTTGTATCTCTAGAAGTTTGAGCCCCATTCTAGAAATTTTCGACTAAAATTCAACTGTGAATCAAGTCTTAAGTTTATATGTAAACTCTATTCAATTATTTTGAATAAAGAGTTCCACCTATTAATTCTTCTTCTTCCTCTACATATTCTCCAAGTTTTGGACTTATAGCTTTGAAGAACATATTTAAGAAGTTAAGTAGCATAAAGAATATTACATATGTTGCTATAAATATTTCAACATCACCTAAGAATTTAAATAAGTTAGCCATTTTAGCATATCCTAAACCAGTAAAATAAGTTGATAACTTAAATGCTGATAAAGTAGCAATTGCTAATGGGAATGTAAATGCTGCGTATGATGGTTTAAAACCTTCTTTAAATAGTTTTAAAATGTATCCATAAACAACAACAAGTAATATTAATCCTGTTATTATTAACCAAGCTAACATGTATGGGTTAGGGTTTGGTTCTATAGTTAATATACCAACTACTCCAAGTGGAGCTGGTGAACAAATTATACCTACTGTTGGTAATTTGTGATCATCTAATATTTCACTTTTAAATACTATATATAAAACTAATGGTAGAAGAATTGTATAGAATATAAATCCAAACATAAGCATAAAATGTGCTATTTGAGGGATTTGAGGAATTACCCCATCCATACCTTTACTTGCTACACTACCTGTTATCATACCTGTATAAACTATGAAACAAGTTGGCATTATGTTTTCAAACTTTCTTTCTTTTATTCTGATTATTGTATAGAAAATAACTATTCCATAATGATATATTACAGCTGCTATCCAAAGCCAACTACATACTACTGGAAAGTAAGGATAAAAGAATCCTGATACTAACCAAACAACCATACCCATTGTAGGATAAAATGTTCCTGTTACTGGGTTTTTAAGTTCCTCATACATAACCTTTGGGAATCTTATAAGCCTTAAAATCATTAAAGATAGCATACAAACTGCTAAAAATATTGCTATTGGTTTAAAATAATTTATTCCTTTTAATTTCCATGAATTACTCAATGTTATAAATGCCAAGCAAGTTCCACTAATTCCTATTGGCATGTTTTGAAGCTTATCTAAATATTTTTTCATCTATCTAATCACCACTTCCTACTCACTTGATGATTTTATTATATACCCTTTCTCTTATAAGTAAAAATACTTATTTTATATAAATATTATAAGTATTTAGTTATATACGAAGTGATATTAAGATATTATTTATGTAACAAAATCTATTATATAAAACTTTAAAATATTTAATTTAAGCAAATTAATATATAAAAAAATAAGATTAAGATAAATATCTTAATCTTATTTTTATACCCTTAAAAACTATACTAAACTTATTTGTTTACTACACAGTTCTTCCTTAAGTTCTTTTAAATTTATAATTACATCAAATATCTTTTCTTTTTCATTATCCATAAAATCTAGGAATTCATTTTTTAATTCATAAACTAAACTTTTTTTTAATTCTTTCTTTGTATTATTATACTTAGATAAATCAAATTTTAAATCATCCTCAAAAAACTCTTTTACTAGCCCATCTTCTATTTTGACCAACCTTATATTTAAAACAGAATCTTTTTCTTCAAAATAAATATTATCAAAATTATCTATCTTTAAGAAAACATTCTCATCATAAATATATTTACTCATATTAATTCTCCCCTTCTTTTGCTTAAAGCTAAACATATTATTACTAACATATAAATTAGTAAAGATGTAATCAAATTCTCTTAACTTATAATCAATTTATATACCCTATATTAAAATTTTACCAAAAATCAATGATTTTGTTAATAATTTAACATATAAATTATTCTAATATTTATTAAATTTAAATAATCTATGGATTAATATTCTCAAAATTTAATTATAAATACAAAAAAGTAGGTACTTAATTAAATACCTACTTTCTTTATCTTTAAATAATCTATAATAGATTTTTATTTATAATAGTATTGGTTTATAAGCTAATATTTTATCTGCAATTTCTTCAGCAGATAATTCAGTATAGAAAATTAAATCACTTGGATTTGGATAAATAACATTTCTTTTTAATTTAAATATTAGTTCATCAATCATAGCTTCGGACCATTCTTCCTTAGGATTTCTAATAATATTTACTAATTCTATTATTTCTTTTCTGTTAAGCTGTTCCATTTTTATTATACCTCCTTTTAATAAAACAATTAATATTCTTATACATCTATGTTACAATATTTTATAATTTATAAGAAAGGGGAGATATTTCATGGTTAAACAAAAAGAAAAAAATTTAGAATCTAATCGCCCACTTATATTGGCAGTAATGTTTCTTATAGACTTTTTTATATTTATTTTATTTATACATAACTTTAATATATTTATTTATGCTTATATATTCATATTTAATATTTTTTCTTTAATAAATTTAATATTTATGAAAAAACTATATAGTTTCATAGACTTATATACTGCTCTTTCACTATCATCCTTTTCACTATTTTTATTTTTATCTGGTTTATACAAATTAAATGAAATCCTTTCTATGAATAAATTTATTAATTTATCTATTTTATTCATCATAATATATATTTTAATAATTATTCTATCAATAAATCATATTAAAAATTTTTATAAATCCAATAGTTATAAAAGTAAAATCTTAAAAAACTATCCTAACTATGGTTTAATAGTTGTTGGTAGTTTATTAGGTTTATTTTTATCTAAATTAAATTTAAACCAAGATTTGATAATTGCTTTAGGTATGGTATTACTTAGTTGTGGTTTTGCAGTATGCTATTCCCACTTTTATAAATTTTTTATAATTCATCACATTAGAACTTATTAGAAAAAATCAAGCTTCAATTTATTTTATATGATATAAAAAGTTATTTTCTTTAAAAATGTAACCTAATAAATAAAAAGGGAGCGTATCAAAATAATTTTTATTATATTTTGATACACTCCCTTAAAATTAATAAGCCTTATGTCTTAATATTTAATTCTCTATGATCTTTCATTTATGTTTTTCTTAGCCCCTAAATATGTTGCTAAGAAGTATCCTCCATAAATTATAACAAAAATTATTGCTGTTATAATTATATTTGGCATTATACTAGCATTTCCAAATACTCCTACTATGGTAGAAGAAATCTTTAAACCAACTATTGAATGTACTATAGCAAGTGATAAAGGAAGCATAAAATATACTCCTACTTGAGTGAATATAGCTTTATTTATCATCTTTTGATCAACACCTATTTCTTTTAATAATCTATACCTTTCTACATTATCAGTTGATTCTGTAAGCTGCTGAATAGCAAGTACAACTGCTGAAGTAATTATAAATATTAAACCTAGGTAGATTCCTAAGTAAGCCATTGTTGCACCTAGGCCAGCTGCATTATCATATATTTCTTTTTTTGTTATTGAATAAACCTGACTTTCTACTAACTGATCTCTTACATTATCTAATTCTTCCTTTGTATTAGAGTTATCCTTTAGCATCATATTAAATCTACTAGACACAGGTTTTAATCCTTCAAGGAGAAAATCCTTAACAACAAAAATTAAAATATCACCTTTCATGGTAAAATTATATAGATTAATATTTTCATACTTTTTATTTGCAGGCTCTAAGATTTTTTCTGAAATATTTATCTTCTTTCCACTTTCTAAGCTCTCATTAACCCACTTTTTCATTTCATCAATATTTCCAACTGCTAAGTATTGATTTTCCTTTAAATTAACAGGCTCTTTCCCAAGAAGTTTTAATGTATTATTGTATCCATTTTCACCAATTACTAATGTATCATTATCATTAGCCACTGGAAAATAGTTCTTCATAGCAGTCATTCCATCTTTTGATAAGAAACTACTGTATTTAATTTTGCTATCATACATAACCATGTTTGAATCTTCTTCAGCTATATTAGATGTATCAATATTTTTTTCCTTTAATAAGCTTTCTATATTTTCACCACTATTATTCCAAAAGGTAACATCAAATTTAGTTAAATCCTTTAAGTCAGCATTTATAGCTCTATTTATTCCTAACCCTCCTGAAAATGTACAAATAGCTAAAAATAACATTAAACATATAAATGATAAGGATACAAAGGTTGTGTTTATTTTGCTGCTTATTTGCTTCATAACAAACATGTTTAAATCTCTTAAATAGAACTTTTTATTTCCTTGAATAACCTTTAAAAAGAATCCTGTTAAAGAATAAAAGAATATAAATGTTCCAATACATCCTAGTAAAATTGGTAATCCAAGAGCATTAAAACTAGCAAAGGCAATTCCATCATGTATGACCTTATAATAAGCTATCCCTAAGATTCCCACACTAACTAAAAATAATATTACTGATACCCAAAGATTTTTAATAGTAGGCTTTTCATTTCTCTTTGAAGCTGTTAATAAATCTATTAATTTAATCTTTCTAACACTTATAAAGTTAAAAATTAATACAACAAGATATATTATTGAAAAACAAAGTACTGTTCTCTTAAATCCAAGTGGAGAAAAAACAAATTGAAACTTTGTAAGATCTACCTGGAACATATAGGCTGTAAGTACTGAAAGTGCTTGAGATAACATTATTCCTAGTACCACTCCTATTCCTAGAGATATAGCCCCTATAAATAGAGTTTCTAAGAATATCATTTTTGATAAGCTTCCATTTTCCATTCCAAGAGTCATATAAATTCCAAACTCTTTTTTTCTTCTTTTTATTAGATAATTATTTGCATAAACTATTAAAAATCCTAAGACAAAAGCTATAAACACAGAGAAATACCCTATTAATTGTTCTGCCATCATAAAGGCTGACTGCTTTTGCTCATTAAGTTCCATCATTACGCTTTGTGACTCTATGGAGTTAAAAGTATAAAATATACATATTCCAAATATCAAGGTTAAAAAATATATTACATAATTTTTATAACTCTTTTTTATATTTTTAAAGGCTAACTTAAAATACATTATTACTGTCACCTCCAAGAAGAGTTATGACTTCAATTATTCTATTGAAAAATTCTTTTCTAGAATCAGTTCCTTTTATAAGTTCATTAAATATCTTTCCATCCTTAATAAATAAAATTCTATTTGCATAACTTGCTGTAAAAGCATCATGAGTTACCATCATAATTGTTGCATTTAAATTCTTATTTAAATCTTCTAAGCTTTCAAGAAGCATGGTAGCTGCCTTTGAATCTAAGGCTCCTGTTGGTTCATCAGCTAATACTAAAGATGGATTAGTAACTATTGCCCTTGCTGATGCCACCCTCTGCTTTTGTCCCCCTGACATTTCATAAGGATATTTATTAAGCTCATTACTTATATTTAAAGCTTCTGCAACGAGTCTTACTCTTTTATCTATTTCCTTATTATTCACTCTTTGAATTGTAAGGGCTAAAGCTATATTTTCGTAAGCTGTTAAGGTATCTAAAAGATTAAAATCCTGAAATATAAACCCTATTTTTTCTCTTCTAAACTTAGCTAACTTTTTTGAGCTAAAGCTTGTAACATCCTCCCCCTCTAAATATATATGACCACTAGTTACCTTATCTATGGTTGATATACAATTTAAAAGTGTTGTTTTACCACTTCCTGAAGCCCCCATTATTCCAACAAACTCCCCTTCTGAAACAGTAAAACTAATATCATTAATTGCCTTTGTAACATTTCCTTTTTTACCATAATACTTTTCTATATTACTTACCTTTAAAACCTCTTTACCCATTAAACTCCACTCCTTATCCTTACTTATATTATCTTAAAACTCTAATCAAAAGCTTAAAATTATCTATTTAAACTCTTCTTTCTATACTCTAATTCTATTTCATATAAAAACTTCAATCCATAGAACTATATAACACTAAACTAACAAAAGTGTCACATTGTGATTTTTAAAATATTCTTATGTAAAGATTAGAATAACCTGCAAAACAATTAGATTGAACATACGTCCTTAAGCCTATTTTTTATTCAGCTTCTAAAGGTGCTAGATTCCCTTTATTATCTTAACTTTGCTATTATCACTTTAGTTTCCATTAAACAACAAACCTAGTCCATACAAAAAGTTCTAAAACCTTTTTATAAAAAATTTAGCTAACCTATTAAAATATATTATAATGTTATATAAAAAGGTGGATTCATAAATTGAATCCACCTTTTTTCACAACTATTATCAAAATTTATTTTAATACCTCTCCTTAATTTTCATATAAATATTTATTTTAAAATATATTTATATAAAAATCATGAACTAAATTAATCACATTGATTATCTATCATAATTTTTATAAAGATATATATACGATCCTATAATAATTATAACTAAAAAAGCATTAACAACTGTATTAATATAATAAAAATTTATATTCTTTAAAAATTCAATATTTAACATAATAGCTTCTATTATGTTAAGTGAACATTTAATAAAAATACATACTATAACTACAACCAAAAACTTTTTACCCATATATTCTCCCCCTCACTATTTAAATCATAATAAGAATAAATCTAGTATTACCTATTCAAAAATCATCATCCTGTTTATTGGAAAGATAATTGAAATTCTTGTAAAATTCCCTTCTTCAGAAATCAATGTTATATCTAACCCAAGTTTCTTACAAAGCTTTTTACATAGGTATAGTCCTATACCTGTAGACTTTCCAAACTTACGTCCATTTTCTCCTGTAAATCCTTTATCAAAAACCCTAGAAATATCTTTTTCACTTATTCCAGCACCATTGTCCTCAATATTTAAAATCACATATTTACTACTTTCACTACAATATATCTTTAGTTCCTTATGCTCCTTATTCATGTATTTAATAGAATTTGATATTATTTGCCCTAAAATAAACTCAATCCACTTACTATCTGAATAAACCCTTTTTTCTAAATCACCTAAACTTATTTTAACTCTTTTCTTTATTAAAGAATCTGCATTATTGTTCAAAACCTTGTTTACGCAACTACTTAAACTCATTTCTTTTATTATATAATCCTTCTCAAGGGTATTACTTCTAGTGTAAAAGAGAGCTTGATCTATATAATTTTCTAGCTTACAAACCTCTTCTCCTATACTCTCTGTAAGTGGTGATTCATTATTCTCTATTAATAGCTTGCAAGTTGCTATGGGAGTTTTTATTTCATGAACCCATAATTCTATATACTCTCTATAATCATTTATCCCTCTCTTAAACTCTCCTATTTCATCATTCATAGCCTTATTACTCTTGCATATAACATCATATATTAACTTACTCTCTGTAAAAGTTCCCTCTTCTATTACTTCTGATATTAAATATTTCTTATCTAAAGACTCCATATTTTCCTTTATCTCATTATAATATTGCTTCTTTCTTAAATAATCAAAAATATGATAAATTAAAATTCCTGCCCCATTTATAATAACAATAAATAAAATAGCAAAGCTATCAACCTTTAAAACTATAAGCAATATAGCTGTAAAAAGTAATATTAATGAATTTATAATAATAAAAACTATTCTTTCTTTTATGAAATCTCTTAAATTCATGATAATATATACCCTTGCCCCCTCTTAGTTTGTAAATATCCCTCTGCTCCTATTCCTTCAATCTTTCTTCTAAGTCTATTTACATTAACAGTTAAAGTATTATCATCTATAAACTCATTACTTTGCCATAAAGCTTTTATAATATTATCCCTTGATACTATTTTCCCTTTATTTCTTATTAGAATATTTAAAATCTTACTTTCATTTTTAGTAAGCTCCTCTACTTCATCCTTAAATGAAACCTCACTAGTAGACATATTGTATTTTAATCCTCTACAATTAAATATTTCTGTTTCCCCCTCAATCCCTGAATAGGTTCTTTTCATAATTGATGCAATTCTAGCTAAAAGTATTTGTGTATTATAAGGCTTAGTAACAAAGTCATCAGCCCCTAAATTCATACTCATAAGCTCATCCATCTCACTTTGTCTACTAGTTACAACTATAATTGGAACTTGGCTTTTCTTCCTTATCTCCCTACAAATATAGTAACCATCATAATAAGGGAGATTTATATCTAGTAAAATCATATTAGGATTACAACTTAATGAGATATCAACTATATTTTCAAAGTCATCTGATGACTCTACAAAGTAGCCATACTTCTCTAAAAATTTAGTAAGCTCTTCTCTTATCTTTTCTTCATCTTCTATAATAAAAATCTTTTTGCTTTCCATATAATCTACTCCCATAAAAATTCTTTTAAATTATAAGTACATTTAACTCCTATTCATATGTTAAAATATACAATCTATATAATTATTAAAACACAAAAGAGACACTTATAAAAAGAAGTGCCTCTTTATATATACTATATTAAATAAAATATCTCTCTAAATTATAATAAATTTGATAAATTATAGATGATACATTATTAAAAACAAACCATGCATTTATTGAATAAACAACCATGCAAGTTAAAGAATATATGTATATAAATTTATTTTTTGATTTTATTAAAATATTAAATAAAGCATACAATAACACAACTGATAATATAGAACTAAATATACTTACTATCATCCAAATAGCTCCTCCTAAAACTAGGGCTATAGAGGATATTATTAATATAAATACATTTATTATTGATACTACAAACATTATGTTTACAAGTGAATCTTTATTTATATCTTCTTTAACTAAAAACTTAAATATAATATAAATTATACCTAATATTAAAGCATAATTAATTATATAGCTTCCTAAATTTAAAAAGTAGATATTACCTGTAGGAAATACATTTTCCATAATCATATCAAACTGACTTTTAGCCTTTATCATGTTATTGAAATCCCAGGTATTAACATTTGAGAATTCTAGTATAATGCCTACTACACTTTTTACTAAGTTAAAACTAAAGGCTTTAAATAAAAGAGTTTTAACTAGTGGTATTATTAAAGTTATTATTGCAATATAAATTAATTGTATTTTTGATGATACTCCAAAGACATGTTCCTTAACTGAAGTTATTGGATGACATAAAGATTTTATTATATATCCTTTATGCTCATTTACATCTATAGGTATACTTTTACTAGAACCCTTACACTTATTTCCACACTCTGGACAAAAAACTGATTCATTTGGTATTTCCTTACCACACTTTGAACAAAACATAAAACGCCTCCTATTCTATGTTAAATTATAACGTTTTGTTAACAAATTTGTCAATTGTTCAAAAAAATGTTAAATTATATTTTAGATGTAAAATTATTATTAATGAGGTTTTAAAATGAATTTTTGTAATAAATGTGGTTCAAAATTAATAAATGGAATTTGTCCTAATTGCTCAAAAATAAAAAAAAACAATAAAAAATCTAAAGTTATAATAATAAGCCTAGTTTTTATTGTTGTAATATTTTCTGGTGTATTCTTTTACTTAAAATCAACAGTTAAATCTGAAAAAGAAGTAGCACTTTCATTTTCAAATTCAATTTCCTCTTCAAATCCAGAGGAACTTAGTAAAATACTTTATTGTAATGATAGCTCTTTACCAATAAATAAAAGCAACTCTACTATTCTAATAGATTACTTTAATCAAAATCCATCAAAATTTTCTTCAATAAACGACGATTTTAAAAAGGGAAATTATAAGGACACAGACTCCCCCTTATCTATAGAAGAGGTTAGAAAAGATTTCTTTTTAATACCTGTTTATAAAGTAGTTGTAAAACCAAGCTTTATAAAGGTAAAAACTGATTTAAAAGATGCAAAAGTTCAAATAGGAGATGAAACTTTTGGAGATTTAACAAAAAAAGATGAGTTAGGCCCTTTAATGCCTGGAAATTATACTATTAAATCAGAAATATCAAATTCATATTTAAACAAATCTGAAAATATAGAAGTTAATACTTTTAAATCTTCTAACCAAGAAATAAGTATATTTGATAACTTTATTAAAGTTAATATTACTAGCGATATTCCAGATGCTGAACTATATGTAAATAATAAAGATACTGGAGTAAAAATTAAAGATGCTAAAACCTTTGGTCCAATTGATCCTAATAGTATTATTTATGGAGTATCAACAGATGGAGATAAAAAAATAATAAGTAATAAATATGATGTAAATTCTTCAAGCAATATAAATATAAACTTTGCTGAAGCTAAAGCCTCAGAAGCTAATTTCAAAAAAGACCTTTATGTTCTATTAAGAAATTACTCAAGTGACTTTGCTTATGCTGTTAATACAAATAGTTTTAATTATATAGAAAACTACCTTGAATTTGACAGTCCTATTTATAAAAAGCAAAAGAAGGTTGTCCCTGAAATACATTATAAAGATATTAGGGAAAACTTTGAAAGCACTGAAATATTAAATTATACATTTAATAATGATACAAATACTGGTGAAGTTACTTGTAATGAAATTTATTCTATAGGTAAAGGAATTAATGTTCCTAAGCGTCAAGAATTTAAAAATACTTATACCTTTAAAAAACTAGCTAATGGTTCATTAGTTCTTACTGATATAAAAGATTAAGGGGTGATTTAATGAAATTTTGTACTAAATGTGGTAATAAACTATCTGATTCAATGAAATTTTGCAATAAGTGTGGTGCTAAGGTAAAATCTGTAGATAAAGATACTGAAAATAACTCAGATACAGAAGATACAAAAGATAAAAAAGATATTCCTAACTCTAAAAATAATATTGATAAAACCATAATCTTAGATGCACCTAAAATAAAAAAAGAAATTAATACTAATATTAATGAAAATATTAAGAATAATTTCAAACCTCTTCATGATTCTAATTTTAATAATAAAGAAGAATATTTAGATGCAAGTTTTGATGATGATTTAGATGAAAATTTCAATGATGAATCTTATCATAATGAAGATATTGATAATTTTAAACATTCTAATACCAAAAAAAAGATTTTAATAAGCATTTTCACCTTAGTAGCTTTTGTAATAATAGGTACTTCTATTTATTTTTTAAGATCACCTTTATTATATAAATACTATTATAACTCTGCACTTAAATCTTCATCAGTTACTGAAAAATTATCTTATTATAACAGTGCTTTAAAATACTCTAAAAATGATGATTTATTAAATTCTATTTATACAACTTTAAAGTCTGACTCTGATTTTGTTGATAATTCTTCAATATTAACAAACTTAAATACATCTGAAAAAGATAATTTAATGTCAAAATTATATGTAAATAAAGCTACTGTAGATTTTAAAAATAAAAATTACACTGATTGTGATTCTGATTTAGATCTAGCTACAAAGTATGGATATAACAAAGAAAACTTTTCACAATATGATGATTTACAAAAAAAGCTTAATGAAAGTAAAAATTCTTCAAGTAATGATAAAGTTGATAATATATATAGTTTCACAAATGAAAATCCATCAAAATTTTCTGGAAACATATATGATTATCCTTATGACTTTATAATGCCATACAGTAATTCTTCTTATTTATCAGCATCAGATCTTTCTAAATATAATAAAAGTACTCTTGCTTTAATGAGAAATGAAATATACGCACGTCATGGATATGTATTTAATACTAATCCATTTAAGGCATATTTTAATTCAAAATCATGGTATCATCCTGATTCATCCTTTAAAGGTGATGACAGTGAATTAAATGATTATGAAGTAAAAAATGTTCAAACTATAAAATCAGTTGAAAACTCCAAATAAAGGGATGATAGTATGAAAAAATTTCTAAGAATTTTATCTATTATAATTATTTCTTCTTTAATGCTATTAGGCTGTGGATCAAATTCCACTAAACCAAATATTAATAAGGACTCTAATAGTATTAATAATTCCAATGAGGAAAATAATGATACAGAAAAAAATAACTCTAATAATGAAAATAATTCTATAGATGAAAATAATAATACAGAAAAAAATGATTCCAAAGAGGGAAACATAGACCAAGAGAAAGAAAAAACAAAATTGATTCTAATACCGATAAAGAAGCTGATAAAAAAAGTGATGTAGAACCTTATTGTGAAAATGAACCTAATAAAGCTAATAAAGATATAACTATAGTTATTGATCCAGGGCATTCTAGTACAATATCTAATGAAACAGAACCTGAATGTCCAGGCTCACAAAAAAGAAAATTAAAAGATACACTAGGTGCTACAGGAGTTCAAAGTAAAATTCCAGAATACACAATAACTCACGGTGTAGCTGAAGAATTAAAAAAACTTCTTATTTCTGAAGGGTATAATGTAATTATGACTAAAGATAGTCCTGACAAGCAGCTTAGCAATATAGAAAGAACCACTATTGGTAATGATAATAATGCAAATTTAATTATAAGAATTCACTGTGACGGAGTTGATTCTCCTAAGGCTTGTGGTGCTTCTATACTAGTTCCTGCAACAAAAGGAAATGTAACAAAAGATATATCAGATATAAGCTATTCATATGGAGAAAAAATACTAACAGCATATACAAAATATACAGGATTAAAAAATAGAGGTGTTGTTGTAAGAGATGATTTAACTGGTTTTAACTGGTCAAAAGTTCCTATTGTACTTATAGAATTAGGGTTTATTTCTAACCCTAATGAAGATTCATATTTAAGCAATCCAGATAATTATATAAAAATTGCAACTGGAATCTCTAACGGAATTAATTACTGTTTTGCAAAATAAAGAAAAGGGGAAAATATCCCCTTTTCTTTATTTTTAATAAATTATTTAATAGCTAAATTAAGACATTTCAAAGCTTTCTGTTGTTTTCTCTACTATTTCACCCTTAACTTTAGAAACTAAATCTCCACCCTTAGAAACAAATATATTTGCTGTCACTATTTTTTCCATAAGATTTTGAACTTCTTCCTCAGTTACATCTTCCTTAATATTTTTAAGAGTTATTTTTGTTATACTTCCTCCAGCATTTTTAAAAGACAATACAAGATATAATTCCTTCTCCATTATTAAAGTCCCCCTTTTCTCTTTACCATTAATTTATTATGTTACATCTTTTGTTCTTCTACTTCCTCTTCTAAAATGCATATCTTACTCATTAATCTCCTTTAATTCTTTTTGTTATCATATAATTTATCTTTAAAAGTTCCTATCTATAAATTCTAAGGTTTCTCTTAGAAAAACTAATGTCCTCTCTATTCTTTTGATTACCTTTAATGTAGAATTTAAAAGCATTTTTATTTTTTTAAATACTACAAAATCAGCTGATCACCCCTCTAATTTTTATTAGATTATTGAGTGTCATCAACAAACTTAAAGTCATCTTCTTTTAATACAGAATTAACTCTTGATGATAAAAGATCTGCTAATGCTTTTCCCACCTCATAAAGTTTTTCATCCTCTGCATCAACCTTTATCTTAGAAAACTTTTGTGTTGAAAATTTAGGGCTTCCACTATCATCTACCCCCTTTTGATACTTTAATACTAAGCTTTTCTTTGTTAAGATTGCCTTTGCCATATTTATCAACTCCTTTCACTATATAAATATTCCTTACCCTTTATTTCTGTTGTAAAATAATAAAAAAAACTGTAATAAAAACATTTTTTGTTTCTATTACAGTTTTTCTATATTTATAATACTAAGTAAAGTTATTTGACTATTTTTTAATTATCATCAGGATCTCCATATCTTCCTGTCTCAGGATTATACTCTCTTCCCTGTTCATCATGAAGTGGAACCTTCTTCCCATCAACTATTATATAATCTATAGTTTGATCAGAATCCTTTCCAGCGTCTTCAGTTTCTTGCATATGTCCATATCCACCAGTAACAGGATTATATTCTTCACCCTTTGAATTATACTTAGGAATTACAGTACCATCCTCAAGCTTTATAGTTTCCTTACTTTTATCCTTTGAATTATTACTGCTTCCACTATTATTTTTATTTGAATTATTCTTTGATGAACTTACACTATTTTTATTAGGTTTACTATTTTTTGACTCTTTAGCTCCCTGTGCATCTTTATTTTTAGATTCTTTATTACTTTTGTTATCATTATTTTGAGAACCATTGTTCTTACTTTCTTGTTCTCCTTGAGAATTAGAATCCTCTTGCTTATTGCTATTAGCCTTATCAGTTTCTTTCTCCTTAGAATCACTCTTTTGTGATTTATCTTCTATATTATTTTTACTTTCATTATTACTAGTGTCATTGTCCTCATCACTTATTGAAGTTCCTATATTGTTTAATTGATCCTTGTTTATCATATTACCATCTTTATCATATGTAACTCCATTTATAGTAACTTCTCCATCTCCAAAGTGTGCTACAAACCAATTTTTTATATCAGTACAAACTCCTAGAATTTTATTTAAGATTCTATCTAAAGTTCCACTTTCTTTAAGTTCTTGTCCATTTTCTTTTAAAGTTTCCTGTATATTATTCGAAAGGCTATCAAGTTCTCCTTTTAATTTAGAATAATCTAATCCTAAAGAATTTATATTGGCTAAAAGACCAACTAATTCTTGCTCTTGTGTTGGAGTCAACTCAATATTATAGTTATTTGTAATATTATTTACTATTTCACCAACCTCTTTGTCATTTTTAGGTTTATCCTTTATAACTTCTTCTTTAGCTTGATTTACTATAGCACTTGCTCCATCTCTTCCAATATCTTGTCCTTCACTATTTTTAGCTTTAGCTAAATTATTTGTTATACTTAACTCTTGCCTTGCTACTTCCTTATTTTCAACAGGTATATTTTCTCCAGTGGCCTTTTCAAAAGCTTGAAGAACTCCTGCCAAAGCAGATGTCCCAGTTACAGGGAATGGCGCTGTAGCAATAACATCAGCATCTGTAACCCCTGATGTTAACAAGGCATTACTTAGCATAGTTTTAGTAACCTCTGTTAAATTATTTGTTTTTACCTTTAATCCATATCCTTTTTCTTCTATTTTAACAAAAACACTTGAGTAAGCATTACCTTTAAATTCTCCTACTATTTTAGGTAATCCAAGTTGCTCTCTTATTTCATTAACATTCATAGTTATAACCTTAACATCATTATGTTTAACTCCAAATTCCTTAAACATCTCTTGTTTTTGAGTTGAATTTAGATTAGCTCCTAAAGTTACTACTTCCTTAGTATCGGCAAAAACTGTTGTAAATGAGCCAATACTTATTGCTCCAGCTAATATAATTGCTGTTATTAATTTATTTTTTTTCATTTGCCTTCTTCCTTTCTAAGCATTCATATCAAAGCTTAATCAAAAATATATTAAATCCTATTGCTCTATTTAAAGCCTTCAATTTCTATCTAAATTGCCTTTTGACAGTTCAAATTTAAAATAAAATATTATTCTAAAAATACAATAAATTTCAATCTTACTTAGATTATATCAAAATAACTTTTCAAAAGTTTACAAATTATTTTAATTTAACATAAACCTTATATTTTTCTATAATAGAAATTTAATCTATATTTTTTAAAGTTTTGTAGTATAATTGTAATGTGTATTCTTTGTTGCGAGATGATATATAAAAATACTTCTTTCAGCTGAGAAACCAGTCAGAAAAATAATATAAATATACTTTACCCCTAATTGTAAGGAATTCTCTGAACAAAAAGGTAATAAAAAATTTTTGAATCTTAGAAAGGTTTGATGACAATATGAGTACTAGAATTGCTGTTGTTGGCATTGTTATTGAAAGCCTTGATAATATAAAAGAAGTAAATTCTATATTAAATAAATATGAAAAATTAATTGTCGGAAGAATGGGGTTACCATACAAAGAAAAAAACATTAGAGTTATATCTATTGTAGTAGATGGAACCACCGATGAAATTTCAGCTATAACAGGAAAAATCGGTAAACTTAAAGGAGTTTCTGTTAAAGCTGCCATATCTAAAACTAGCTTTTAGCTTAATTGCTTTAAGCTTCTTAATCATTGAGTTCCCATAAGTATATTTTAGTTATTTATATTATTTTTTGACATACCCTAAAAGTAATTTTAAAGGAGATTTGTTATGTTAAAAGATAACGAAAAATACAATGCTTTAGATTTTATTAAGGATGATGAAATTAATAGTCTTATAGCAAAAGGAAAAGAGCTTGTTTCTGACAAAGAACTAGTTAGAGAAATCATTGAAAAAAGTAAAAGTGCAGAAGGGTTAACACCTGAAGAAACTGCTGTTCTTCTTAATCTTGAAGATAAAGAACTTATTGAAGAAATGTTTAAAGCAGCTAGACAAGTTAAGGAAAAATTATATGGAAAAAGACTTGTTGTATTTGCACCTTTATACGTAAGTAACTATTGCGTAAATAACTGTACTTACTGTGGATATAAATACTGTAATGATGAGTTAAAAAGAAAGAAACTTAACAAAGAGCAACTTATTGAAGAAGTTAAAGTTCTTGAAAGCCTAGGTCATAAGAGAATAGCACTTGAAGCTGGGGAAGATCCAGTTAATGCTCCTCTAGATTATATTTTAGATTGTATAAAATCAATATACTCAATTAAATTTGATAATGGGTCAATAAGAAGAATCAATGTTAATATAGCTGCAACAACAGTTGAAAACTACAAGAGACTTAAAGATGCTGAAATTGGAACATATATTTTATTCCAAGAAACTTACCATAAACCAACTTATGAAAGATTACATGTAAGTGGTCCAAAACATAACTATAATTATCATACAACAGCTATGCATAGAGCAAGAGAGGCTGGTATAGATGATATTGGTATGGGAGTTTTATATGGACTTTATGATTACAAGTATGAAACATTAGCAATGCTTATGCACGCAATGGATTTAGAAGAAACTACAGGGGTTGGTCCTCATACACTATCAGTTCCAAGAATAAGACCAGCTGAAAATGTTAGCTTAGAAAATTATCCTTACTTAGTTGATGATGAAGACTTCAAAAAAATCGTTGCTATCTTAAGATTAGCGGTACCATATGCAGGTCTTATACTTTCAACAAGAGAAGAACCAGGATTAAGAGATGAAATAATAGCTCTTGGAGTTTCTCAAGTAAGTACAGGTTCATGTACAGGGGTTGGTGGTTATTCAGAATCATACGTAGATCCTGAAGAAAAACCACAATTTGAAGTTGGAGATCATAGATCACCAGTTGAAATGATAGAAAGCCTTATGGAAGCTGGATACATACCAAGTTATTGCACAGCTTGTTATAGAGAAGGTAGAACTGGAGAAAGATTTATGGAAATAGTTAAAAGTGGTGAACTTTATAAAATATGTGAAGCCAATGCTTTAATAACTTTAAAAGAATTTATTGATGATTACGGCACGGATAAAACAAGAGAAATCGGAGATAAATTAATTAAAAAATCAATAGATGAAATAGATAATGAATCCTTTAGAAAATCTGTTGAAGAAAAAATAAATAAGATAAGTAAGGGAACCAGAGATTTAAGATTCTAGTTAATTAAATATATTGTAACTATTTATGTCACATTGATTCACTAGTCTTAATTAAATTTAAATATTATTTATTTATTTAAAACCTGTATAAAATTTATAACTTTAATTCTACATTAAAATTTATATCTTTCATATGGGTACAAACTAACAATCAAAATCAAAACTAAAAATCAATTTATAATTAATATATAGCCAGCGTAAGCTGGCTTTTTTTGTGAAAATTTTAGCTACCATCTTTTGGATCCCTTTATACTACTCTTTTTTGTATAGTTTTTATATTAGAAACTTTAGGTTAAACTTATATATTTATAATTTGATTCACCTTAAGGTTCAATAAGGAATATACTAAAAAAAGTATTAAATTTGTAATAACTAGGTAAACATTGTCCAGAATATGAAAAACTCATAAACAACACTGTTATATTATCTACAATGTTGTGCATATCATTATTTATCATATTCATATTGTTAATTTAAAAAGTTTAATGAAAATTATTTTTTCTTTAAATTTCTCTTGTTTTCTTATTTTTTCAACCTATTCCTAAATATTTTCATAATAATACACCTTAAAATACATTGTTAAAAATTTGACTATTAAATGTAGAGGTTGTAAAATATAATTAAACATTATGTAAATATTAGGAATGATTTGAGAGTTTAACTTATTGTGAGGGAGGTTTTTTTATGGCAGTAGATCAAAATTCATTAGAAAGAAGAACTTGTTGTAATATACACAAGATAGTTTTAACTTTAGAGAAAGGTTTTTCTTCTATGGAGTCTTTAAAATATGCAGTTATAACTCACCTTCAAAATGAAGGCTATAGATGTAATGATACAAAAAACAATATTGGAGATTATCCACTATTAAAAATAAATGCTAATGATTTCTTATTAACTATAAAAGATATAGATGAAAATTCTTTAAACTTCGAAGATTGTAGTGAGGTAGTTTTAGTGCCTCATCACTAAAATTAATAATTTGATTATTATGGACAACTTCTTTCCTTAAGAGTTGTCCTTTTTTAGTTTTATATTATTTGATTAAAATACCCTTCTAATCTCATACTCAAAATTATATAATTATTCTTGAATAATTTTTATAATTTTATTTACTAAAAACATATACCAAATCACAGATTTTATAATAGCTTTTAGTAAAATATTAATTATTGTTTTATTATTTCATACTGTTTTTAAGCTAAAATTTTTATATATTAAGCTTATTTTAAATTAAATTTAAAGAAACAAAGCCTTATTTATACTAAATATTGTATTTTTATTACTTATATACAAATTTTTATTCATAGGTTTTATACCAAAAATTTTCAATATATTTAATTACATTTTTTCCCTTATCAATATTTAGTATGTATTTAAATATGACACAACTATATATTGTGAATAACCTTAAAGTTATCCACACCCCTATGTGGATAACTTGTTTAGAAACGAAAAAATTATACTATTTTCCTATTATCTTTTAATAAAATTTACTATTTAAAAAAGTAATTTTTTCAAAAGATAAAAACTCCTGTAAATGGCTATATTGAGCCATTTACAACTGTAATTTTTTTACTTTTTTCAAGGCTTATTTTCATTATTTAACTAGAATTTGAAAGTAAAAATTCATTAAAAAAGTTATCCACAGGTTTATTCACAATTGAAAATATTTTCACACAAGAATTAATGCAAGGAGGTGCAATTCTACTATTTACATCTTGCAATAGTAGAAAAATTTATGAGTAATTTTAATGAAACTCCTAGAGGAAGTAGAATTCATATTTCTCTTTTTGGTAAAACAAACTCTGGGAAATCTAGCATAATAAATGCCCTAACAGGACAAAATATTTCTCTAGTATCAGACTTTAGGGGAACAACAACTGACCCTGTTTATAAGGCAATGGAACTTTTACCCCTAGGACCTGTTGTTTTTGTTGATACAGCTGGTTTTGATGATGAAGGAGAAATTGGTAAGCTTAGAGTTGAAAAAACTGAAGAGGTTGTAGGAAAGACTGATGTGGCTCTTATAACCCTTTCCCTTTCTGAAATACTAGAGGCAATAAAATCAAATATAGAATTTAAAGACATGCTTTCTAAGGAAATATTATGGCTTAATAAATTAAAAAAGGCTAAGAAACCAGCTATACTAGTTATTAACAAGTGTGATTTAGTTCCTAATAATCTAATTGAGTCTAAAATTGATTTAAAGGATATTGATAAAACAACTTTATCTAATAAAGATTACTTTGTTGATAGTAATTTAAATAATTCTTTAAAAGAAATTGGTGAATTATTAGGAATACCTTGTGTTGCCATAAGTGCAAAAAATAATTTAAACATAAATGAATTAAAAAAAGAACTTGTTAATGTATCACCCTCATCAATAACTGAAAGCCCAATAATAGGTGATAAAATCAAAGCTGGAGATAAAATTCTTCTAGTAGCTCCTCAAGATATACAAGCTCCTAAAGGAAGACTTATACTTCCTCAAGTTCAAGTATTAAGAGATATATTAGATTATGGTGGAATACCAACTATGGTTACATTAGATAAGTTAGATGAAGGATTAAAAATCTTTAACGGTAAGCCTGACTTAGTAATAACTGACTCTCAAGTATTTAAACAAGTTAATGCAAAATTAGATAGAAGTGTTCCTCTTACCTCCTTTTCAATACTTATGGCTAGATACAAGGGGGATTTAAATAAGTTCTATTCAGGAGCCAAAGCAATAAAAAATCTTAAAGCAGGTGATAAAGTTTTAATAGCAGAAGCTTGTACTCACCATCAATTAAAAGGTGATATAGCAAGAGAAAAACTACCTACTTGGTTAGAAGAAACTTGTCCTGGAATAATAGTTCATAATTGCTCTGGTAAGGACTTTCCTAAGAATCTTAATGAATATTCCCTTGTAATTCATTGTGGAGGATGCATGTTTAACAAAGCTGAAATAATGAATAGAATAGGAATATGTGATGATGCTTTAGTTCCTATAACAAACTTTGGTACATCAATTGCAGAAATTAATAATATCTTAGACAGGGTAATGGAGCCCCTTAAGTAAATTTTTTTAATTAGTTTCAAGTTAGAGTAATTTCTCTTATGACATTCATTACATTAAAAATTAAATAAGAATATCTTAAGTTAAAACTAAAATAAAAATGCCTAAGAAACACATTTTAATTGTATTTCTTAGGCATTTAAACTAATCTCTAAATTCGAAATCCTCTTCTTCAACCTCAATATCCTGATTCAACTCATCTTTTCCTATTTCTAATGCTCTTTCTGAAATTGAAAGATAATAAACCCTGTATATAGTATCTCTATATACAAAGAACCATATTAGCCCTATAGAGAAAATAGGTAATATATATACACTTAAGTTCATTAAAACAATAATTATACTTCCTAATACTATAGGTAAAACGGCTAGTATTGCCCATCCTATAAAACTTAAAATTAATACGAAAAGATCCCATTTATGACCTTTCATCATTTTAAAAGCCTTTCCTACAGCTTCCCATATACCAAGTTCTGGCTCTTCAACTATAATATATTTAACAGGGAAAAAGAATAATGAAACTATAATATTATAAGTAGCTACTATTAATATTATTATAATAAAGATACCTATATATTGACTTAATATATCTTCATAATTCATAGAAGCCATAAATAAATACTCATAAAGATGATTTGATATTATACTAATAAATGATACCACAGCAATTATTGATGCTATAAGTGATATTGGAAGCTCAAATAATATTAAAGCAAGAAACTTCTTAATAAAATTTCTCCATACTTTACATGAAGGAATAGATTCTTTTAATCCAACCTTATCATCTCTATCAACTAATTTAATTACAAAAACTACAAGTAAAGATTCAAGAAAAGGTCCTAATAAAAAGCTATTTCCTAAATTCAAAATTGAACTTAGCCCTATACTTTCTACATTCGATATGAAATACGTAACTAGTCCTTGTACTCCTAAAACTATTAATACAAGTAAAAGAAAGTTTGTCCATCTTCCTCTTAGCTTATCTTGTGATAAACTTTTTATTTCTTTTCTGGTCATAAAATAATCACTTCCTTCTATTTTTAATAAAAGATTAACATCATATCAAATTTATGTCAATTCTGTAAACTTAAAAAAATGACTGTACCCATTGAGGATACAGTCCTAACTTTAATTTATTTCACTTTCTCTTCCTGTAATTGAAAGATAATATATTCTTAAAGTAACTTGGATATATGGTAGAAGCCATAATAATCCTATTCCAAGAGTTAATACTGATAATATTAACCATCCTAAGAAGCTAAGTCCCATAATAAATAATTCCCATTTATGGCCATTCATTATTTTAAAGCTTCTTTTAACAGCTTCCCATATTCCGCAGGTATCTTCAGCCATTAAATATGGTAATGGGAATAATAAAATTCCTACTATAGCAGCTAAAATTAATACTAATATAACTATTAAAAATACTACTCCCCAAACTCCTATCATAGGATTCATAGATATTTGGCCAGTAAGCATTGCACTATGTAATGATGTTATAGATAACACTAAAAATATATTTCCTAAAAACACAACTAAAAGTATAGGAATACTAAAGATCATAGTAACTATCATACTCATTATAAATCTTCCCCAAGTTTTAACGCTTGGAATAGCATAATTTAAAGCTACTACTTCATTACTCTTAACAAATTTAATTGTGTATATAATCCCTGAAGCCGTTATGGCTGGCATTAATAAAAAGTTATTAGCTATGTTTAAAATATTAGAAGTTATTCCTGCAGTTCTTCCAATAATCTCACTTGCTCCAAATTCAATTATTGCTATGATTAAAGTTAATAAGACAATATTAAACCATCTTCCCTTTAACTTAGATTTAGCAATACTTTTTATCTCTTTTCTATTCATACTATCTCCCTCCTTTCTTATGTTAAGCTAATAAGATATTAACCTCATAAGGCTCTTACTGTCAAACTCTTCAAATTGCATTTATAATTTAAAAAAAAGTATTGTATAAAAAACAAATAATAAAACACTAATCTTTTAAACAACTTGCTTTATTAATAAGCATAAGTTTTATTATCTTATTTTATACAATACTTCTTTAAGTCATACTATTCTTTTCCTAATAAAAAATCTATAGCTTCTTTAAGCTCATTTTTTAATGTCCAGGTGAAATAATTTTTTTCTTCCTTTTCATCATATATCTTTGATCCATTTAGCATAATAAACCAATGTCTAAATTTATATTTCCAACTTCCTATTTCGCTTTTTTCATCTAAACCTATTCCTAATTCTTCTTCTATTCTTTTACACATCTTTTGAATTCTAGCACTAATATCTCCAAATTCTAAATGCTCTCCTATTAAAGAAGTCTTAAGGGGCTGTCCATTGCTACCATATAAATTAAGCAATATTTTCATATCTCTTAATCCAATTAAATTACTATTTTTCAAAATATCAATCCATTGTTCCTTAGTAATATGATTAGTTAAAACCTTTTCATTGAATTGCTCTTTTTTGTACTCCACTGAAATCACTCCATAAAACAACATTCTGCCTAAAAAAATATACTAAGAACTAAATATAATTAAATTTGTCCTTAGTATATAAATATTCCTCTTAATATATCATTATGATTTTTTTAATGTTAATTCACATAAAATTTAAAGCTTAATTTATTGTTTTAAGCATCTCTATATTGCATACTTTGTTTTTCTTATGCCCTTTTCCTCTTTCTAACTTCATAAGTGTACTTCTCATATAAGGATTTAATACTCCCTCATATATCTTTACTATTTGGCCTTCCTTAACTAAGGCTAATCTATATACTGGAATATTATTATATAAACACATATAAAATACAGGTTTATTATTTTCTTTATTATTAAATATGATTTTCTCTTTATTTTCAATTAAATTATTTATATTTTCATTAGAATTATCTATTAATATCATATTCTCTTTTTTAATTTCAGAATATAAAGCTCGTCCACTTCTTTGAATATCATGCTCTTCATTAGCAAAATTAGCTCCTTGAAAATTATTTACTAAAACTAATTTATTTACATCATATTTATCTAATTCATTTGACTTATACTCAAATTTACCTAATATACTTAAAACTAAAATAATTAGTATAATAGATCCTCCAATATATTCTAATAACTTAGTTTTATTTTCTATAATAAACTCTGCTAGAGCCAGCATAATAGCTAAATTAATCCATATTCCATGCTTCACACTTATACTAGATAAATAACATATATATATTCCAGCTAAAAATATTAAAATATTAATTATAATTCTTTCAACATTATTTCTCTTTCTAATAAATGAAGCACTTCCCATTATTAAAGTTACAAAAGCAATAGCAAGTATGTATGGTGAAAATCTCTTAACAATTAACTTAAAGATATACTTATTTTCAATATTTTTTATTTCTTTATTTACATCTTCATATAATTTCAATCTATCATTTTGTGATAAATTATACTTATCTATGTAGGGTCTTATATAGGGCTCTAAATACCTATTTCTATCTCCACCAAAATATATAGTATTTAAGGCCATGAGCTTATAAACTTCTATATTTTCATTCTTTGAATATGAATCATATATCTCTTGAAGTGATTTATCACTATTTTGTAATTCGTACTGAAAAAAATCACTATAGTCCTTTCTAACTAGCTCTGAAATTAATTTCTTCGTTTCCCCTGGATTTATTAAATTACTTACAGTAACTATACAGGAAAAAAGAATAATTAAAACTAAGCCCAAGTACCTATAAAATCTATATTCATATTTTTTTTCGGCATCTTTATTGATATTTTTTTTTATTTTTATCAAAGATGCTCACCCCTTTAAAATAATAATATTTCTCTTTATTACTATTCAATTATATACTATTTTTCCCAAAATATCACTTTATAATTATATATTTTCACTTAAATATTTATTTAAACTAAGAAGTTGCATCAAAACTTTAATATAAAACTTATTTTTTAAAAAAATTAATAAATTAAATTACTAATTTTAAGCTTTATATTATAAATTATTTTGATACAACCTCTTAACTCTTCTTTCCCTATAAATAATATTTCTAATAAAATATATTTAAGTTTTTAAAGATATTTTCTTTATCCTAAAGCCCACAAATTTATTACTTATTAATTATCAAATCTTTACACTCTTAAATATATTTTCTTCAATACTTATATTCTCTTATAAGTATAAATATCCTTCTATTTAGAAAGAATATTTTTATAAAGATTTTTAGATTATAAAAATAAATACCTACTTAAATACTCTAAACATAGAAAATAATAGAAAAACTACTTGATAATAATAATTATTTGTTATATAATTAACTTACAATTCAGAGTAATTAACTAGGAATTAGTTTAGGAGATGATATATATGATAAGAGAAAAAACTAATAAAATCTCAATAATAGGTGCAGGATTTGTTGGTTCAACAACAGCCTTCGCATTAATGCAAGATGGATTAGCATCCGAAATAGTAATTGTTGATATAAATAAGGATAAGGCACATGCTGAAGCTATGGACCTAGCACAAGGTGCGGCATTTGTTAAATCTGTTGATATAAAATCAGGAGACTATGCAGATACAAAAGACTCTGACATAGTTATAATAACTGCTGGAGTTGGTCCAAAGCCAGGTGAAACAAGATTAGATATTATAAATAAAAACTTAAAAATCTTCCAAAGTATAGTACCTGAGGTTGTTAAATATAGCCCAAACTCAATACTTTTAGTAGTATCAAACCCAGTTGATATTTTAACTTATATAACTTACAAGCTTTCTGGATTCCCTAAAGAACGTGTTATTGGATCTGGAACTGTCTTAGATACTTCAAGATTAAAATATATGCTTTCAGAACATTTTGATATAGACGCTAGAAATGTTCACACATATATAATTGGAGAACATGGAGACTCAGAAATAACAGCTTGGAGCTTAACTAATATTGCTGGAGCAAATGTTGAAGAATATTGTAAAACAGTTTGCGCTAACTGCGATGGCTCCTTTAAAAAGGAACTTCCTGAAAAAGTTAAAAATGCAGCTTATGAAATAATAAATAGTAAAGGCTATACAAACTATGCTGTAGCTCTTGCCGTTACAAGAATAGTTGAAGCAATCCTTCGTGATGAAAATGCTATTTTAACTGTTTCTTCTCTATTTGAAGGCCAATACGGAATTGATAATGTTTATTTAGCAATGCCTACTATAGTTGATAGAAGTGGAGCTAGACAAATTCTAGATGTCCCTATATCAAATGAAGAAAAAGAAAACCTAATAAAATCCGCCGAAATTTTAAAAGGTCATATAGCTAATTCTGAATTAGATTAGCATAAACTTTCAGGTGTAAGCTTTAATTTACTTACACCTGAAGTTTAAAATAAAAATTCAAACTATACTCTAAGCTTTAAGACTAATTAATGTTTAAATAAATATTTTTATTTAAACTTTCCACTACCTTTATTGAGTATTTGAAATTAATTAATGTTCAAATAAATTTTGAATATTAATTAGCATCAAAGCTAACAAATTTATATTCCTTAATTACATAACCCTTTTAATAATAAAAAAAGAGTATAATGCAATATTTTTATTGTATTATACTTTTTTTATTACTATTTATTAAACTAAAATTAAGCAAAATAAAAAGACTATATGCACTTTCGGGATATTACATACAGTCTTTTTACATCAAAAGTAATGTGAAAATTTTATTTAATTATTTAAAATATTATTCTCTTGATTCTATATCAGCTTTTAATTCTTTAGCAAATTCTTTGGCATTTTCAGCTTCTTCTTTTATTTCTCTATCTAATTCTTTATTGATAGCTTTTCCTAATTTAGCAGCTTCTTTTTCATCTTCTCTGTAAGCTTTGCTATCTTCATCAAGAACTTTTACATCCTCTTCTATTTTATCAATCATATGAGCTTTTATGTCTTCTACGCAAGATTTTTCTACATCAGCCATAACTTCATTTTTTAATTCTTCTACTTTTTTACTCATTTTATAACCCTCCTAAAAACAAACATAATTAATGAACATTTCGTTAACATTGTTTACAATTTAATTATATCACTCTTAGAAAGATAAATAAACACTTCTTTGTAATAATTATTATTTTATCAATTTAAGCATTATCTACTTAAAATTTATCACTATTTTATGGATAAAATTACATAAAACAAACTAATTATTTTTTTATATTATTAAAGTAAAAAATAGATTAAAGATTTTTCTACATAATATTATAAAAATCTCTTCTGTATATATAAATTTAACCTATATATCTTTTCTTCTATATCTAATAAATGCTACTACTGATGCAATTAAACACATTATTGTAGCTGAAAAAAATACACAATCTAAGCCATATAAAAATGCCTCTTCATGACCTGGTATATAATTTGTGACCTTATACCCTAGTCTATAACTCATTCTTCCATATAAGATTGTTGTTGCAAATGTAAACCCATAGGCCATAGCTAAATTTGAAACTAATGAGTTAACACTTCCTGCAATACCTAATCTATGCTTAGGCACTTTTTCCATAACAAGAGCATTGTTTGTTGATTTAAATATTCCATTGCCAACCCCCATAATAGCACAGCAAGTTCCTAAATAAATTAAAGTACTATTTATATTTATTCTTCCCATAAAGAAAAGAGCTACTGTTAATAAAGATATTCCTATTAATGAAATCAATCTTCCATTAAATCTATCAGAAAGAGAACCACTAAGTGGAGCAACTATTGATAAACATAGTGGGTAAATCATTAAAAATAATCCTGCATGTAAAGAACTCATTTGTAATGCTTGTTCTAAATAAAGTGGAATTATTATATTCATGCTGCTTATAGCTAAAAATGAAAGTGCTGAACACACTATACTTATAGAAAATAGCTTAGTCTTAAATAAATTTAAATCTAAAACTGGTGATTCCACTGTCTTTTGCAAATATATAAATACTGTAAAAGAAACTATAGATACTATAAATCCTAACATTATATATTTATCTGTATAGCCTAAAACTTCCCCTTTTGTTATAGATAACATACTTGATACTATAAATATTGCAAATACTATTGTTCCTCTTATATCTATTTTTTCCTTTGAATTTGTCTCCATCTTAGGAAGATAAACCATTGAAAGTAAAAAAGCAATTATTCCGATAGGTACATTAATCCAAAATATAAGATCCCATCTTATAGAGACTAAAATACCACCTAATGCAGGTCCAACCATTACTCCCATAGCTACTGCACTAGCTGATAACCCCATTGCCTTTCCTCTCTCTTTTTCATTAAAGAAAGCTGTTATTATTCCCATACCAGTTGCCATTGCACAGGAGCCTCCAACCCCTTGAATTGCTCTAGACACTATAAGAAGAGGCAATGTCTTTGATAATCCACTAAAGAATGAACCTATTGTAAAAATCAAAACACCTACCTTAAAAACCTTACATTTACCCTTTATATCACCAATTCTTCCACAAAGTAATACTAAGGTTGATATAACCATAAGATAAGTAGTTACAATCCATTGAGTATCTAATATAGGCTTATTTAAATCATATGAAATTTTAGGCAAAGCTACATTTACTATGCTACCATCTATGCAAGACATGAAGGTCATAGTAACTACACAAAATAATATTGCCCATTTATTATATTTAACCTCTTGTGCATTTTCACCCTTTTTCACTACATGTTCCATACACTATTCTCCTCTCATAATTTTACCTATATTATATATCCTTTTATTAATTTTTTTATTAAATACTTAATTAGCTTGATATATAAAATATTAAAAATACCCTATTAAATAATAAATTACTTAATATAAATATTTCTTTACATAATTTTATTTAAAAATATATATTAAAAATAAATTATCTAATAAATTTATTTTTAATAAGAATTATGATATTTATCTTACCTACCTTAATAAGAAAATAAAAAAAGAATGTATTAAAGGCAAATGTGAGATGCTTATCATAACAAGCTTAATCCTTTAATACATTCTTTTACTCTATAAAACTGTTTGAATTATTTAACTATATAACATATCTTAATTTATTTAATATCATTTGATATTTCAGTGAAGATTACACCTAAACCATATGCTCCTGCATCTGGATAACCAATACTTCTTTCACCTACTGTACCAGCTCTACCCATACGAGCTACTATTTCTTCTGTTTTCTTAGCTCCTAAAACTGCTGCTTCTGCACCATTTTTAAATGCTTCTTTGAAACTTAATCCTTCTTCAGCACTGTTTGTCCAAGAATCTGCACAAGGTACTAAAGCATCTATTAATGTTTTATCACCAACTACAGCTCCTCTTCCAAATGAACGCTCTCCAGTTTTTTGAATTCCTAATACTGCTTCTTGCATCATTTCTGCAAAATCTTTAACTGTTAATTCATCTTTGTTTATAACATTTTTGCTTGCTGCTCTGAAAGCTGATCCCCATATTGGACCTGATGCTCCACCACAGTGCTCCATTATAACTAATGAACAAGCATTTAAGAACTCTGATATATTTAAGTTTTCTATTTCTAATATATCTTTCCACTCTCTTTTAAGTATTCTAAATCCTTTGGCAACACTCATTCCAAAGTCTCCATCACCTGCATGAGAGTCTAATTCACAGAAAGGTACTTCATTATCAATTATTACTTCACTCATTTTATCTAATATGTAAATCATATTCTCAAGTGAAATCTTTTCGTTCTTTATTTCTTTGAATGATTCACAAGTTTCAACTTTATATGATACTGGAATTTCTTTTTCTTCAATTACTACTTCTTCATATTCATTCATATCCATATGATTACTAACTTTAAATGCTGGAGTATCACACTCATCTTTCATTAACTCTTTTAACTCATCATCAAGTTTCATTATTGATAATGAAGCTCCAGCCATATCTATACTTGTCATATAGTTGCCAACGAAGTTTTTACAAACTTTAATTCCTCTTTTATGTAATTCTCTAAATACTGAGTTGTTTAATAAATATAACTCTTGAAGAGGAGTAGCTCCAAATCCATTTACAAGTACAACTAATTCTTCATCTTTATAATCTAATTCATTTATAAGTTGATTAACCATTCTTTCAGCTAATTCATCTGCTGTAGCTATTTTTTCTCTACGAATTCCAGGTTCTCCATGTATTCCAACTCCATATTCCATTTCATCTTCACCTAATTCAAATGTTGGAGTTCCTTTAGCTGGAACAGTACAAGATGTGAAAGCAAATCCTATACTTTTTACACTGCTAGCAGCTTTCTCAGCTATTCTTTTAACTTCTTCTAAGCTATTTCCTCTTTCAGCAGCTGCTCCTGCTATTTTATGTACTAAAACAGTCCCTGCAACCCCTCTACGGCCTACAGTATAAAGACTATCTTCAACAGCTATGTCATCATCAACCTTTATGTAATCAACTTTTATTCCATCTTCTGTAGCAAGGTGAGCTGCATTTTTAAAGTTCATCATATCACCACTATAATTCTTGATTATAAGAAGTGTACCTTTATTGCTCTTAGATGCTTTTATCGCTTGATAAATTTGTATTTGTGAAGGTGAAGCAAATACATCTCCACATACAGCTACATCTAACATACCTTTTCCTATAAACCCTGCATGTGCTGGTTCATGACCACTTCCACCACCACTTATAAGTGTTACCTTATCTTCATTAATATCTTTCTTTTTAACAACCTTATACTTGTTTAAAAATTCTAACTCTGGGTGTGCCATAACCATTCCGTTACACATTTCTCTTACTAGTGTTTCTGCTGAATTCATTATTTTCTTCATGTTAAACTCTCCCTTGCTATTAAAATTATTTTCTATTTTTGTAGTCTTTACCTATCTTATCTGCTAATTTAATTGCTGATACTACTTCTGAAACTTCTATTCCAAATGGCATTGAGTAAATTGACTCTTCTGGTATACAAGCTTTTTCTGCAACTTCAAATAATTCTTCATCTGAAACTTCTGTTACACCTATATCTTCAAGACATACTGGAAGACCTATTTCTAAACAGAAATCTAAAACTTCATATAATTCTTCTTTTGGTGCATTTTCAAGAACTAATTGAGCTATTGTTCCAAAAGCAACCTTTTCTCCATGGAAGTATCCATGTGTTTCTTCTAATATTGTTAAACCATCATGTATAGCGTGAGCTGCAGCTAATCCACCACTCTCAAATCCTAAACCTGATAATAATATGTTTGTTTCTACTATATTTTCTAAAGATTTAGTAACACAGTTACAATCACAAGCATCTTTAGCTTTCTTTCCGTCTTCTAATAATGTTTCATAGCAAAGCTTAGCAAGTGCTAATGAAGCATTTGTTCCGATTGCTGGTCTACATTTTTCTTCTCTTACCCCACATGGTAATCCCGCATTGACTTTAGTAAATGAACTTGATGTTGCTCTTGCTTCAAAGTAAGTTGATAAAGCATCTCCCATACCTGCTACTAAGAAACGAGTTGGAGCTTTTGCTATTACCTCTGTGTCTACTAAAACAACACTTGGGCTTGCTTTAAAGTATGCATAATCATCAAATGATCCATCTTCTGTATATAAAACTGCTGAGTGACTAGTTGGAGCATCTGTAGCTGCTATTGTTGGTACTACTATAAGTTTTTCACCTTCAGCAACACATTTAGCTGTGTCTAAAGCTTTTCCTCCACCAAGTCCTACTGTACAATCACATTTCATTTCCTTTGCAAGATCTTGAAGTCTTTTAACTTCTTGACGTGAACATTCACCTTTAAATCCACCTTCTACAAATTCAATGTTAAATTTCTTTGCTGTTGCATCTAATTTATCTTTAACTCTCTTTATATCTTCTGGGTGAGCTATTAAAAGTGCTGACTTTCCGTAAGTCTCTACAAAGTAACCTAAATTAAGTAATTCATTTTCTCCTTGAACATATTTTGTTGGGCATATAAAAGCCTTTCTCATAAAATCATCTCCTCAATAAAATCATTTACTAAATGTTATGATGCTATTATAACCCCCCTTGCAAACTATTACATTGAAGTTTATTGATATAATATCGGACAATCCTAACTTGCTTGCAAACATTTTCACCAAAACATAGGACTTTTGAAACTTTTACAGCAAACGTATTCAAAAAGTCCTATCCACTCACAATCTAACTTCTTTTATATTCTAATCATTACAAAAATACACATATTTAAGTTTTAAATACAAATTATTAAAAACTATGAATATAAAATTGTAATAAACCTAAATATTATCAAAATAAATCTATTATTTTAAAAATCTTATTTTTACCTTATTTGATTATTTATTTTTAAAGTAATATATTAAAGACAAGGTTGTTGATGTTAGAAATTTTGTTCAGAGTACTGTTAAAAATTCGCTTAGTAAATTTAGACAAAACAATCTATTTACTAAGAAGTAGTCCACTTCTGTAAGTGGTTATAGAACAAAGAAATAACATCAGCAACTTTAAAATCTTATTTAATATTTATATAATACCTTAGAAATTAATCTAAGTTTGGAAGTGGTTAAGTTGAAAATTATATTTCATATTGATGAGCCTAATAAATGGCCTATGGTTTTAGAAAACTTAAAAAATGTATTAAACAATGCTAAGGAGACCAATAGAAAATATGAATTAGAAGTGTTAGCAAACTCTATGGCTGTATTTCAGTTAAGAGAATTGATAGCTAGAAATACTCATCTAATAGATAAAATTATTGAACCTGCTGAACAAGGAGTAGTTTTTGCAGTATGTAATAACTCACTTAATAAGTTCAATATATCTAAAGATGAATTGTTCTCTTTTTGTAAGGTAGTTCCTGCTGGAATTATTGAACTTGCTGAAAAGCAATCAGAAGGATATCTATACATCAAACCATAAAATTTAACATAACTCACTACCCTTTAAAAATTTCTAAAAACTCTATGCTATAAGGCATAGAGTTTTTTGCTTATATAAGACAAATTTTTATTTTTCCTAAAACTTAAGTTTTAAACCATAAAAAAATCACCCCTTGGGTAATAGGGATGATTTATTTATTAATTAGTTGTTGTTTATTTTTGTTGTTAGTTGTTTTTAGTTATTTTAAAATTACAAACCTAAGGTTTTAATTTGGAATTTAAATAAATTTCTTTAAGGGTTAATTAAAGCTTACTAAAATTCCTAAGTATTGATATATATTTTACTATATAAAATGAATTGATTTTTAACTTTTAGTTATTATAGTTGTGTATTTTTTAATTACAGTTAATTAAAACTGCAGATAATGTAAGTTTATTTCCTTATCTAAATAAGCTTCCACTTATTATTAATTTTTGAATTTCATTTGTACCTTCATAAATTTGAGTGATCTTAGCATCCCTCATCATTCTTTCTAATTGATACTCTCTCATGTATCCATTACCACCAAGCATTTGAATAGCTTCAGTAGTAACATGCATTGCTGCATCTGTACAAACTAGTTTAGCCTTAGCAGCTGATACTGAATAAGGTTTTCCTTCTTGTTTGTCCATTGCTGCCTTATATAACATATACTTAGCTTGTTCAATTTCAACTGCTAATTCAGCCATTTTGAAAGCTAAATATTGTTGTTTAAATAAAGGTTTACCAAATTGTTTTCTTTCCTTCATGTATTCTTTAGCTATTTCAAAAGCTCCTTCTGCTATTCCTAAGCCTTGGGCAGCAACCCCAATTCTTCCTCCATCTAGAGTTTTCATAGCTATTTTGAATCCATCACCTTCTTTACCAACTAAATTGCTAGCTGGTACAACACAGTCATTAAATAGAACTTCTGAAACCTGTGCTGATTTAATACCACATTTATCTTCTATTTTTCCTATTGATATTCCTGGAAAATCTTTTTCTACAATAAATGCTGATAATCCTTTAGGTCCCTTTGTTCTATCTGTTAGAGCAAAAACTATAAATGTTCCTGATAAAGGTGCATTTGTTATGAAGCATTTAGCCCCATTTAAGATATAATTATCTCCCTTTTTCTCAGCTACAGTAATAACTCCACCAGCATCTGAGCCAGCATTAGGTTCAGTTAATCCAAAAGATCCAAGCTTTTTACCTGAAAGTATATCTGGTAGATATTTTTTCTTAAGCTCTTCTGATGCATTACTAATTCCACCAGCACATAATGAAGTAGTTACTGATACTGCTATCCCCATAGATGCATCAACCTTTGAAATTTCTTCTATAGCTAAGACATATGAAAGATAATCTCCACCTGTTCCGCCGTATTCAGTTGAATATGGAAGTCCTATGACACCTAATTCACCTAACTTTTTATAAGCTTCTATTGGGAATGTACTATTTTCATCATTTTCAATAGCAAATGGTTTTAATTCCCTTTCTGCAAATTCTTTTACTGCTCTTTGTACGTCTAATTGTTTCTGTGTTAAACTGAAATCCATACCTTAATTCCTCCCAAAATTCTGTAATTATATCTAGAGTTACAACTCTTTAAATCATTTAATTCTAGATTAATTTCATTAATAATCTAAGATCTTACTATTTTTATTTAAGTCCCATAAGCTTATCGTAGAATATTCTTTCATCAATAAGCTTAAGTGGTTCATCTATCTTAGGAACAAAGTCCATGTGAGCTAAAATGTCTTCTTCAAGATTAACTCCTGGAGCAATTTCTGTTAAATGTAGTCCATCATTCCTTAATTCAAATACAGCTCTTTCAGTTATATACATAACTGGCTGATTAGTTTTATTAGCATACTCTCCACTAAAAGTTATTTGCTCAACATCTTCAAGGAATTTATTTGATTTACCTTCTTGAATTATATGAAGCTTTCCATCTCCAGTTTCTACTTTTAATCCTGAAGCTGTGAAAGTACCACAGAATATAACCTTTTTAGCATTTTGCGTTATATTTATAAATCCTCCACACCCTGCTATACGAGGTCCAAATTTACTTACGTTTATATTTCCATTTTTATCAGCTTGAGCTAATCCTAAAAATGCTAAGTCAACTCCACCACCATCATAAAAATCAAATTGATAAGGCTGATCTAAAATAGCATCTGGATTTATGCAAGCTCCAAAGGCTGCTCCCCCTTGAGGTACTCCTCCAACGGGACCAGATTCAACTGTAAGTGTCATATAATCTCCAATACCTTCTTCATTTGCAACAAGTGATATAACCTCTGGTATACCAATTCCTAAGTTAACTATTGTATCCTTCTTAAGCTCCATAGCTGCTCTTCTTGCAATTATTTTTCTTGCATTTAAAGGTGCTTTTTCTATGCTGCTTAACGGAATTCTAACTTCTCCTGTATAAGCTGGATTAAACTTCATTCCTAAACATTGTTCATGATCACATGGTTCAGCTAAAACAATTCCATCAACATATATTCCTGGAATCTTAACAAGTCTAGGGTCTAAACATCCCCCTGATACCACTCTCTCAACTTGTACAAAAACTTTTCCTCCGTTATTTTTACAAGCTTGAGCAATTGAAGTAACATCCAAGGTTGCCACCTCTCTATCTAAAGTTACATTTCCACATTCGTCTGCTGATGAACCTCTTAGGAAGCAAACATCTATTGGAAAGGATTTATAAAGAAGCTTTTCTTCTCCCTCAATCTCAATAAGCTTAACTATATCCTCTTTAGTAACTTCGTTTAACTTTCCTCCACTTATTCTAGGATCAACAAAGGTATTTAATCCTACATGAGTTATAGTTCCAACTCTCTTGCCAGCTATATCTCTAAATAATTGAGCTAAAGTTCCCTGTGGCAAATTATATGCCTCTATTTCATTTTCAACAGCCATTTTTCCAAGCTTTGGAGCCATGTTCCAATGACCTGCTATTACTCTTTTTGTCATTCCTTTGTGAGCAAAGTGATCTGCTCCACTTCCATCTCTATTTCCTTGTGCTGCAGAATACATCAAAGTTAAATTTCTTGGATGACCAGTTTCTAAAAAACGTTTTTCTAAAGCCTTAGTCAAGGATTCAGGGCAACAGCTAGCAACAAATCCTTCTGTCACTATAGTATCTCCATCTTTAACAAATTCCGCTACTTCACATGGTTTTAAAAAACTAACTCTTACCATACATAACAATCCTTTCGTGGGTAGATTAATATAAGTTACATAAACTTAATTGCTGTTTTAATTTTTATAAACTTATTAGAATTTTATATATTCAAAGTAGTCTTATTTATCTTTAAAATCAGCTTTTCTCTTATCAACAAAGGCATTCATACCTTCTAATTGATCTTCTGTTGAGAAACATAAAGCAAATAAATCTGCCTCATAGTTGTATGCTGATTCAGTATCCATGTTTAAGCCGTTGTTTATTGCTGCCTTAGCTAATCTAACTCCTACTGGACTCTTACTCATTATCTTATTAGCTAATTCTCTTGCCTTGTCCATTAACTCTTCTGGCTCATAAACCTTATTAGCAAGTCCTATTCTATGTGCTTCTTCAGCATCAATCATATCTGTTGAGAATATAAGCTCTTTAGCTATTCCTTTCCCAACTAATCTTGGAAGTCTTTGAGTTCCTGCAAAACCTGGAAGAATTCCTAAATTAACTTCTGGTTGTCCAAATTTAGCCTTCTTAGAAGCTAATCTTATATCACATGCCATTGAAAGCTCACATCCACCGCCTAATGCATATCCATTAACAGCAGCTATTACAATTTGTGGCATATTTTCTATATCTGAAAATACCTTCTGAGCTAATCTTGAAAAATCTCTTGCTTCCATTGAATTTAAATCTTTCATTTCAACAATATCTGCACCAGCTACAAAAGCCTTTTCCCCTGCTCCTGTTATAATTACAGTTTTTATATCTTTTCTTTTTGAAATTTCATTTATAACTTCACCAAGTTCAGTTATAGTTTGATTGTTTAAGGCATTTAATGCTTTAGGTCTATTTATAATTACCTCAGCAATTCCATTTGATTCATTAAAAATAATATTTTCCATAAAAACTCTACTTCCTTTCAACCCTATATATATTTTTTAGATTTTTCCTGTTAATATAAATTTCTAAGTTTTAAATTTATATATTAAAGTAAATTAGGTATTTAATTTTCAGTGTAGTAATTTATTAAAATCAATAATTTTAAAAGGTGGTAATTTTTAAAAATCATTGTTTTTAGATGCTAAATAAAAATTATAATTAACAGGTAAGGAAGTTAGTTAATCCATAAAAGTTATTCCATGCTCATAAATTTAAGTGGCAATGCTAATAATACTCCCCCTCCTACCATATTTCCCAATGTAACCCAAAATAAATTACGGAAAACAAGTGGTAAACTTACATCACCTGAGGCGAAATAAGTTATAGAGAATATTCCCATATTAGCAATGCTGTGTTTAAAACCAGCGATAACAAATGCAAATATACACCAGAACATAATTATTAATTTGCCTGTTTCAGATTTCATTTTTATTGTGCTTAGAAATGCTATACAAACCATGAAGTTACAAAGCATACCTCTTAAAAAGAGTTCAAGAGCAGGTAAATTAAGTTTTATATCAACTATACCTTTGGCATAATCCTTAATTAAATCCATAGATGCTCCACTCTTAACAAATAAAAACCCTAATAATATAGATCCTATAAAATTTCCTAAATAACTCATAAACCAAACTTTTAATGCCATAGTTAAGGTACACTCATTGTTGTATATCCCAATTGCCATGACTAAGTTATTTCCTGTAAAGAGCTCTCCTCCAATAAAAGCAATAAGCCCTAATGCCAATGAGAAGGTTGCAGCTACCATTATTCTTGCCATCTCTGGATATGAATTATTTAAAACCGCTCCAGTAGTATATGAAAGAATTATGGCTACTACTAAGAAAAATCCTGCAACTACAGCTCTAAGAAAATACTTTATAGGAGCTCTATCTGCAAACTTAAACTTATTAACTGCCATGTCTGAAATTAAATTTATATCTTTTTTTTGCATTTATTCTCCTTTATTTATATATATTATGTTTTTATTTGGCTGATTTTTATTTATTAGTTTAAATCACTAAAGTGCTAAGTAAAACTTAACTTCCTCAATGATAAATAACCATCTTTTAATTTAAAGTTATTAGATTTTTAATTTAAAAATGTAGGATGTAACCTTTAGACAATATTCCAAGTTTACCATGCTAAGGAGAAGGTTGAATTTTTACATTGATAAAAAACTATGAAACATCCTACATTAATAAGCAATTTATATAAAATACTCTTTAATCATATATATTAGGAAGCTCTTTAAAGTAATTGAACTTTATATTCAATATATTCTAAAGCTTCCTAATACAAAAATATTTATTGAGTATTAGGCGGCTATTTTATTAATTTATCATAACCTTCGTAATTAACCTTTACTAATTCTCCAGTCTCAAAAGACTCTTTACAAGCGTATCCAATAATAGTAGATAAAACGCCATCTTCAACAGTTACTTCTGGCTTTCTATTTTCTAATATGCAGTCAACGAATTCTTTAACTTCAGCTAAATATGCATCTTCGAATCTTTCTAAGAATCCCCCTGCACATTCCTTGTTAACTCCTCTACTATCAAATACTGTAACTAAGTTTTTATCTGGAGTTGTTCCAATTCTTAATGTCCCTTCAGTTCCTATGATCTCAGTTTCTATGTGATAACCATGAGCACAGTTTCTTCCAGCAACAAGTAATGCCATTGTTCCATTTTTAAATTTAACCATAGCTGCCCCAGTTTCAGCATCATTTATTTCATCAAACTCCTTATGTCCATAAGCTCCACCTATAGCCCATAATTCATCTGCCTCTGAATCTAGATACCATCTAGCTAAATCTATATCGTGAATTGCCATATCTAAGAATAATCCACCGCTATAGCTATCTTTTGCAAACTTTAAGAAGCTTGGTAAAGCCTTAGCTGGATCTAATCCATAACATCTAACTAGTACAGGTTTACCTATAGCACCTTCTTCTATTTTTTTCTTAGCATAGGCATATGATTTATCATATCTTCTCATAAAACCTAACATAAATATTTGATTTGGATGTGAGTTAACTGCCTTCATAGCTCTAACTGCATCATCTAAATACAGTCCAAGAGGTTTTTCACTAAATACATGGAAACCTGCATCTAAAGCTTTTTCTATTTGTTCACAATGGAATCCTGATGGTGAAGCTATAAATATAGCATCTAACTCTTTATTTTTTAACATTTCATCAAAGTCAGTATATCCATATGGAATATTCCATGCCTTTTGAACTTCATCAACTTGACTCTTATCTATTGAACAAACTGCTAAAAGATTAGCATTTGGAATTTTAAAAGCTAGGTTTTCAGCATGAGCTCTTCCTAATCTTCCTAAACCAACAATACCAAAATTTATCTTTTTCATTTTATCCCCTCTAAAACCATAATATCTAACAAAATTTTATTGCATTAAGATTCATTCTTAACCCTTTATACCTTATATTTATTAACTTTAAGCTAATCCTATAGGTGAGAATAATAGATATATAAATGCCATAACAAGAACTACAGCTAATGATGCTGGTTTTGCATATTTCCAAGGAGTCATATCTATTAATGCCTTATCAGCTTGAACAAAATCTGTTTCTCTTGGTTTTATCTTACCTATTATAAGCATTACAATTACACCTATTGGTAGTAACACACCTAGTACGTATAAGAAGTGTATATCTGATAAGAAGAATTTTGATAACGTATACAAAACAATATGCACTACGAATACTGCTTTAGCAGCAAGACTTGGAACTCTCTTTGTAAAGAATCCAACTATTACACACGCTAATATCGGAACGTTAAAGTATCCATTACACTCTTGTAAGAAGTTATATAATCCAGATGGAGCATATAGGATAAATGGAGCAACTATAACTGATATAACTGATACCACTATAATAAATTTTTGTCCTACTTTTACAAGTTGTTTATCTGAAGCCTCTGGATTTATGATAGGTTTGTATAGATCTAAAGTAAATAGTGTTGATGAACTGTTCATAGCACCATTTAATGAACTCATGGCAGCTCCAAATAAAATTGCTGCAAATATTCCTAATAAAGGTTTTGGTAATACATCAAGCAATAATGTTGGATATGCCATATCCGCATTTGGTAATGCATCTCCATATTTAGCAAAAGCTATGATTCCAGGGAATACAAGTATTGCTGGAGTTAAAACCTTAATTAATCCTGCAAGTATAGCACCTTTTTGAGCTTCTTTTAAACTACTAGCTCCTAATGCTTTTTGTACTATTGATTGGTTTGTACACCAATAGAATAAGTTATTAAATAATAATCCAGTGAATAATACAGGCCATGGAATTAATGGTGATTGTGCATTTGCTGGGTTAATAGCATTAAGCTTTTCTGGAGTTGCAATTATTATTTCAAATCCTCCAACAAAATCTCCATTTCCAAGTAATAATATTCCTAATATAGGTACTAAAAGACCTCCGATTAATAAGCCAATTCCATTTACAGTATCAGAGAATGCTGCTAGTTTCATACCTCCAAGAACTGTATATATAGCACCTACTACCCCTAGTAAAAATCCAGTTAATGCTACAGCTTGGAATGTACTTATTCCTAATAAATCTGATATACCAAAAATCTGATTTAAAACTAGTCCACCTGAATATAAAACTGTAGGTATGTAAGTTACAACATAACTAACTAAGAATAAAATTGAAACTATTCTTTTAGTTGTGCTATCAAATCTCTCTTCTAAATAATCTGGGATTGTTGTGATTCCGCCTTTTAAATATCTTGGTAAGAATATAAGAGCTAGTGTTATAAGTGCTACGCATGAGGTAACTTCCCATGCCATAGGTCCCATATTGGTAGCATAACTTTGACCATTAAGACCTATGATCTGTTCAGTTGAAAGATTTGTAAGTATCATTGTTGCAGCGATTACAGGGCCGCTTAATACTCTTCCTGCTAAGAAATATCCTGTTGCTGTTTCTGTATTATCAGTGCCTTTAGCTTTATACCAAGCAATAGCGAATACAGCTACTAAGAATATTGCAAAACTCAAAAATATGAACATAAATTCTCCCCCTACCCTATTTTGTGGTAACAGCATAATCAAATTATGCTGTTACCTAAAATTCATTATTGACCAAATTTATTAAAGGTTAGTTTTTTCTTTTATATATTTTCTTGCTTTTATTGCATATTCTAATGGGTTTGCTATTGCTGGATCTTGTTCTGCTTCTACTAATAAATATCCTTCATAGTTATTATCATCAAGAACTTTGAATATTGGTTCAAAATCTATATCTCCATCTCCAGGAACTGTGAATGCTCCTTTTCTTACTCCTTGTAAGAAGCTTAACTTATCTCTTTTAACTTCTTCTACTTTTTCTTTTCTTATATCTTTTAAGTGAACATGTTTTACTCTATTTACGTATTTCTTTAATACTTCTAAAGCATCCTCACCTGAGTAAACTAAATGACCTGAATCAAATAATAAGTAAACTAAATTTTCATCTGTTAAGTCCATTAATTTATCTATTTCTTCAGTTGTTTGTACTACTGTACCCATATGATGATGGTAAACAAGCTTCATTCCTTTTTCTTTTGCTAAAGCTCCTAATTTATTTAAACCTTCAGCAAGTGTTTTCCACTCTTCTTCATTTAAAACATATTTTCCATCAAATATTGGTGTTTCCATTTGACCTTGTATGCTATGTCCTTGTTCTGATACTACGATTACCTTTGCTCCCATAGCATTAAGGAAATCTCTATGTTCTATAAATGCTTTTTCAGTTTCTTCATATGGTTTAGTTGTTAAAAATGCACTGAACCAAGCACTTGCTATTTCCATATCTCTTAATTCTAAAGCTTTTTTAAGAACTTCAACATCTCTTGGATATTTGTTTCCAACTTCTGATCCTTTAAATCCTGCTAAAGCCATTTCACTTATACATTGTTCGAAAGTATTTTCTTTTCCTAAGTCTGGCATGTCATCATTTGTCCATGCTATTGGTGCTATTCCTAATTTTACATTTGAATTAAACATTCTCTATTCCCCCATTACCTTTGTATTTGTCAGAAAAGCTAACTCCCATTTAGCTCTTCTGACCAAAACTTATTTATACCTTTAATTTTTTATACCATTTTAATTCTCATTTTTAGTATTAGTATTCTATTTTAACTGGTCTACCTTCTTTTAATGATTTAGTAGCAGCTAGTCCAACTAAAACTGAATATAATCCTTCATTAGCTCCAACAGGAACTTCAGTATCATTAACTAAGCAGTTTATAAATTGTTGCATTTCATTAACATAGGCATCCATGTATCTTTCTAAGAAGAAATATTTTGGTTTTTCTCCAACGATACCATCAACTGAAGCTATTGTAACTGTTGTATCTGAGTCATTATCAGCCATTACATATCCTTTTCCACCAAATACTTCAACACGTTGGTCATATCCATAAGCAGCTTCTCTACTATTATCTATTACACCTATGCATCCGTTTTCAAATTTTAAAGATATAATTGCTGTATCAACATCTCCAGCTTCTCCTATTTCAGGATTTACCATACATGCACCTTGTACATATACTTCTGAAATTCTACTTCCACTTAAGAATGCAGCCATATCAAAATCATGAATTGTCATATCTAAGAACATACCACCTGAAACTTTTACGTATTCTATTGGTGGAGCTTGTGGATCTCTTGAAGTAATTTTTATTATGTGTGGATTTCCTATTTTACCTTCTTCTATAAGTTCTTTTAATTTAGCAAAGTTGTGGTCAAATCTTCTATTGAATCCAACTTGATATTTTACTCCAGCTTTTTTAACAGCTTCTAAAGTTTTTTCAATTTTAGCAACATCGTAATCTATAGGTTTTTCACAGAATATGTGTTTACCTCTTTCAGCAGCTTCAATTGATATTTTTGAGTGAGTATCTGTTGATGAACATATTATTACAGCATCAATTTCTGGATCGTTTAAGATTTCCATGTAATCTCCTGTATAGTTTGGAATTTTAAATTCCTCAGCAGCTTTTTTAGCTGATTCTTCAAATACATCTGCTATAGTTTTAACTTGAGCTCCTTGTACTTTTTCTTGAATAGATTGAGCATGAATTCTTCCTATTCTTCCTGCTCCAATAACACCAATATTAATCATGACCATTTCCTCCATCATCTTTTAAAATTTAAATTTATTTTCAAAATAATATAAAGTAAAATTGCTTTAAATATTTTAATATCTTCTAGCGGCTTTTAAATTTTTCTCTTTGTTCTCAAATGCCTTATTTACACCATCAATTTTTGATTCTCCAGCTATTCCAACATGCCACCATGCATCATAGCCATCTGTCATTGTTTTTGGTAACACCTTTATGTCTATTAAAGTTGAAACCTTTTGCTTTTTAGCATCTTCTAAAGCTTCTTTTAATTGAGCTAAAGTTTTTACTGAATATGTTTTCAATCCATACCCACTAGCTACCTTAGCAAAATCTATAGGGATTAATCCCCCTTCTAACTTACCATTTTCATCTCTATATCTAAACTCTGTGGCAAGGCTTCCTATACCATTTGACATTTGTAGATTGTTTATACATCCAAATCCACAGTTATCAAATAAAAGTATATTTATCTTCTTTTGCTCTTGCATAGCTGTTACCATCTCTGAATGAAGCATTAAGTAACTTCCATCACCAACCATTGAGTAAACTTCTCTTTCTGGTTCTGCTAACTTAGCTCCTAATGTAGCTGCTATTTCATATCCCATACATGAATATCCATATTCCATATGGTATGAATCTCTAATATCTGTTTCCCACATTCTTTGAAGATCTCCTGGTAAACTTCCAGCAGCTCCAACTACTATGGCATCATCATCTATTGTTTCTCTAATAACTCCTAAAGCAGCTGTTTGAGTGATTAAACCTCCTGTTAATGCACTAAACTCTTCTATACATCCTTCTCTCTTAGGTTTTATTAAAGCTTCAAAGTTTTCATCATATTTAATATTTGTTAATCTCTTCATCTCTTCTTTCCAAGCTTTTTTAGCATTTACTATTTCATCTTCATATGATGATTCATAGTTATTTGCCTCTAACATAGCTTGTAATTCTTCTATACATACCTTTGCATCACCTATTATCTTGTGAGCATCCATTTTTCCACCATGGAATTTTGATACGTTTACAGTTATAAAATCAACTTCTGGATTCTTAAATAATGATTTTGATGAAGTTGTGAAGTCTGAGAATCTTGTTCCAACACCAATTACTAAATCAGCATCTTTAGCAATCATATTTGCAGCAAGGTTACCAGTAACCCCTATACCACCTAAATTTAATGGGTGACTTGATTTAATAGCACTCTTACCTGCTTGTGTTTCGCATATTGGAATATTAAACTCCTCTGCAAAATCAACTAAAGCTTCCCCTGCTTCTGAGTATCTAACTCCACCACCACAAATTATTATAGGTTTCTTTTTATTCATTATTATATCTAATGCCTCTTCAAACTCTTCTTGTACAGCTAGAGGTCTAGTTATCCTATGAACCCTTTTCTTAAAGAAATATTCTGGGAAGTCATAAGCTTCTCCTTGAACATCTTGTGGTAATGCTATACAAACAGCACCTGTTTCAGCAGGATCTGTTAATACTCTCATAGCATTTATCATTGCTGACATAAGTTGCTCTGGTCTATTTATTCTATCCCAATACTTACAAACTGGCTTAAATGTGTCATTTGTTGTTATTCCTAAATTATAGGACTGTTCTATCTGTTGAAGTACAGGATCTGGTTGTCTTGTAGCAAATGAATCTCCTGGTAATAATAATAATGGTATATTATTCACTGTTGCTGTAGCTGCTGCAGTAACCATATTAGCAGCTCCTGGTCCAACTGAACTTGAACAAGCTATTATTTTTCTACGATTGTTTTGTTTTGCGAAAGCTGTTGAAACATGAGCCATACCTTGCTCATTTCTTCCTTGATAAACTTTAAGTTCACCTGGATTTTCATATAAAGCTTCTCCCAATCCAACTACAATACCATGTCCAAATATAGTGAATATCCCATCAACAAATTTTTCTTCTTTACCATCAAAAGAAACATATTGATTATCTAAAAATTTTACTAGCGCTTGGCCTGTAGTCATTCTCATAAACTTCTCATCCTTCCTATTTTTCATCTAATAACCAAACATGAGCTGGATCATCAATTCTATCTGTCCAAGGGTTTCCATCTAAATGTCTTATCATCCAACAATAATACATTCTATATCCTGGAGCAGTAGCTTGTGGATGTGTATATCCACCTTCTATTATTGCATATCCACCATCTTTAACTTTGTAAGCCTCATCACCTATAAAGCAAGCTCCAAAGCCTTGTGGCTTATCAAATTTATAATAATAAACTTCTGGTTGTGGATGTTCATGTGGAATATAGCTTGACCATCTTCCTGGATAAGAAACTATTTCCCCATTAACCATATTTGAATATGGTGCATTACTGTAATCAAAGAATGTTTTTATCTTACGAGCTGCAGTTCCATCCCATTTATCTAAAGATGATTCTTGGATTATTACATCCTCAGGTCTATACAGCTTAGCTAAGAATTCTTTATCATTTTCAGCCTTTTGAATTAATATCTCAGCCTCTTCTAATGCCTCAACTTTAACTTCTACATTCTTGCAAACATGTAGACAGAATCCCTCTTCTTCAAATACATTTTTTCTGCTAGCTTCAACCTCTTTATTTTCCCAAAGGTATTTTATTTTACCTTCCATAAGAAGTACTGCAACTTCCTTTTTAGGTTCTAAAATTACTATTTTATCACCTTTTTTCATTTTTATAACTTCTATATCCATTAGCATACTGCTATGCTTACCATTAATCTCTGTAACGATCTTTTTCCCATCTTCTGAAAAACCTATATTTTCTACCATAGTTATAACCTCCTTAGCTTCTAGCTACCATTTCTCCATACTCTTCTTTTTCTTTCTTTATGAATTCTTTAATAGCTTCTACTGTTGGCATGTCTTCTGAGCAACTGTGGCTTGCAACTAGCATTGCTGCTGAGGCACTCCCAAACTCAAGAGCATCCATCATGTCCCATCCTTCTAAGATACCATATATAAATGCTGATGCATAAGCATCTCCACCTCCAAAGGATTTTAAAAGTTTTACTGGGAAAGGTTTTATTCTATATGCTTTTCCATCTCTAGTATAAGCTGTAGAACCATCTTTACCATGTTTGATTACTACTATCTTATTACCATAATCTAACCATCTTTTAGCAGTTTCTTTATCAGTGCTATCCTTAGCTATTAAGCCTTCCATTAGATCAAACTCTTCTCTTGATCCCATTATGATATCACTTTCTTTTCCTACTATTGAATAGTAAATTGCTATTTCATCTTTGTTTTTCCAATTATATTCTCTGTAATCAACATCAAATATAACAACTGTTCCATTCTTTTTAGCAAGTCTTAAAGCTTTTAATGCAGCCTCTCTTGAAGGACTCATTGCTAAAGCAGTTCCTGAAATAACTATAGCCTTTGTATTTTTAATATAGTCTTCGTCAATATCATCAACGTCTAATTGTAAATCAGCTATACCATTTCTATACATTAAAATACTACTTTCTGTAGGACTTAATATTTCTGTAAATGTTAATCCTAAAGATTCACCATTTTTAGCCTTACTTATTTCAGATACATCTATTCCCTCTTTTTTGAAGTAATTTACTACAAACTCTCCAAATCTATCATCTGAAACTTTTCCTATAAATCCAACCTTTTTTCCTAATCTAGCAAGTCCAACTGCTATATTTGCAGGAGAACCCCCTAAGTATTTATTGAAATTCCTACTTTCTGATAATGGTTTGTGAATATCTGTAGGATTAAAATCTATTGCTACTCTCCCTACTGGGACAATATCAAATTTTCTTTTCTCATCAAATTCTATATATCTCATACTAACCCATCTCCTAAGCCTTATTTACACTTTCAAAAATATCCATATGCTTCTTTACATTCTCGTAAGCTCCCTGAACCTCTGTAGCTTGAAGTGTGAAATAGTCTTTCTTTTCATTATCTACGTATAATTTTCTTACAGACTCTTCAACAGAATTGAAGGTTGCAGTTGCAATGTTTATTTTTCTTATTCCTTTATTTTTACACTCTTTAAAGTCCTCTGGCGTTATTCCTGATCCACCATGTAGAACTAATGGTGTTTCGATGTTTTCTCTCAAATTCTCTAATACATCAAATCTAAGTTTTGGAGTTCCTTTATATACTCCATGAGCATTCCCTATAGCTACTGCTAAAGCATCAACTTTAGTCTCTTGAACAAACCTTTTAGCGTCTTCTACGTTAGTTACTTTCATCTTTATGTCTTCACTACCATCTTCACTTCCACCAACTTGTCCAATTTCAGCTTCTATAGCCGCTCCATATTTATCTGCTAATTCTTTTACCCTCTTAGTTATCTTAACGTTTTCATCAAAACTTAAATGAGATCCATCTATCATTACTGATGTAAACCCAATCTTTAAAGCCTTTTCTATATTCTCTAAGGTCAAGCCATGATCAAAATGAACTGCTACTGGCACCTTAGCATTTTTTGCAGCGCTTACCATTAAAGGTCCGATTAATTCTAATGGGGAATTAGCTAATCTAACCTCCGCAATCTGAAGAATCATCGGGGAATGCATTTCTTCAGCTGCTTTTAAAGCACCTTTAACCATTTCCATGTTTGCTATACTGAAACTTCCCACTGCATAATTTTTTTCTCTTGCAGCATCTAAAAGCTCAATCATCTTTACTAATGCCATAATTTATTACCTCCAAAGATTATTGTAGATTTTTATCACATCATCAACTTCAATAATCTTTCTTGTATTACTTGGACTTCCGCTTTCCATAGCGTCAGCTGCCATTTTTTCTATATTATCAAAGAACTTAGTTTTATCTACTCCAAACTCTTCTAAAGTTGGTATTTCTAATTTAACCATTAATTTAACCACTTCATCTATAAATGCTTTTGCGGCCTCTTCATTACTCATATTATCATTAGCTATATTTATTTCTTTAGCTAGCTGAGCAAATCTATCATAAGCACCATCTACTACATATGTGAAACAAGCTTCTAAAAGCATTGCATTTGATAATCCGTGTGGTACATGGAATAAAGCTCCTATTGGTCTACTCATTCCATGAACTATTGTAACTGAAGAGTTATTAAATGCTATTCCAGCTTCTAAAGCTGCAATTGACATCTCTTCTCTTGCTTTTAAATCCTTTGGAGTATCAAAAGCTATAGGTAAGTACTTAAATATTCTTTTTACAGCTGAAACTGCAAAACTATCTGAAAGTGGCTGTGCCTTTCTAGATGTATAAGCCTCTATAGCATGAGTTAAAGCATCTAATCCTGTAGCTGCTGTTATCTTAGCAGGTGCTGTCATTGTAAATCTTGGATCTACTATTGCTAAGTTTGGTAATAAGTTAGCTCCTTTTAAAAGCATCTTAACATCATTTTTTGTATCTGTAATTATTGTAAATTGAGTAGCTTCTGAACCAGTTCCTGCTGTAGTTGGTATTACAGCAAAGGGTGGAAGTTCTTTTTCTATTTCTCTACCCATATAATCAGATATCTTACCTTCGTTTGTTATCATAGCTCCAATGGCTTTAGTGGAATCTATTGGACTCCCTCCACCTAAACCAATTAGAAAATCACATTGATTTTCTTTATAAAGCTTAATTCCTTTTTCTATCATAGTATCTGTAGGTTCACTATTTATTTCATTGTATAAAACGTGCTCAATATTCTCACTATCTAATACCTCTGTTAAAACCTTTACATTACCTAGATCAGTCATTACTTTATCAGTAACTATTAAAACCCTCTTACCAAAACTCTTTAAATACGCTTTACTTTCATTTAAAGCATTTTCACCTGAAATAATACGTTTTGGCATAATAAATTGATTCGCCATTTAATCACCTCTCATGAGTTAACGTTTACTATTTGTTTTCTGTTTGTTTTCTTTATGTTTTAATAATACCAACTTAACCATAACATGTCAATAACTTTTTCATATATTTACTACAAATATAATCATAATTTATGAAAAACATAACCAAAAGTTACTCATATATTTTCACAATTGCTCTTCCTTTTACTGAAAAATTCGTTTATAATAGAATCACAAAGCCTATGAAAGGAGATGAACACTTGTTGCAGTAGGTATCATTACAATAAATTGCTGTACTAAATCCAGATTAATCACATATAATATTTTGAGTTAATTTTAGTTTATATTGATTATCTTCTTAGTATTTTTTATTTGTTAATCATGAAATTAAAGCAATACCTTTAGTATAAACTCTATATATTATAAATAGATTAAATTTTATACTCACTAATTAACTAAACTTAATATTATTGATAGAATATTACGGGCAACAGGGAAAGATATGCGTTCAAAAAGAATAGACCTAGTAGAAAATTACATTATTAATCACAAAACTGTATCAATTGACAAACTATGTGAAGTGTTTGATGTATCAAAAAATACCATAAGAAGGGATTTAAGTGTTCTAGTTGAAAAAGGAACCATAAAAAAAGTCTATGGTGGAGTGACGGTTAATGAAAATCAAGAGTTAGTATCTTTTGAAGAAAGAAATGTTAAAAATAGCAATTCAAAATTAGCCTTAGGGAAAGCTGCTGCTGAATTTATTGAAGATGGAGATAGCATCTTTTTAGATTCTGGTACAACAACAGTTAATATTATCGATTTCCTAAAAGATAAAAAAGATATAACTATTTTCACTAATAGCGTTACAGCTATATGCAAAGGAATTCACTACAATAACTTAAATATAATTTGTTTATCAGGAATTCTTAACAGAAAAACTCAATCTTTTACAGGCTTACATAGCACAGATATATTAAAAAGTTATAATATAAATAAATGCTTCATGGCTTGTACTGGTATTTCACTAAAAAGAGGTGTTACCAATTCTACTAAAGAAGAATTTAAAATAAAGAAAACCGCAATCTCTAGAAGTGCTGAATGTTTCCTTTTAGCTGATCAATCAAAATTTGATCATGTTTCTTTAATGACTTTCTGTGAAATTAATGATTTAAATTGTGTTATAACAGATGCAAAACCTAGTGATGAATATATTGAATACTTTAATGATAATAATGTAGATTTAAAAATTTGTGAAAAAGTAATTTACTAAAAAAATAGGGATACATAATTGTATCCCTATTTTTAATGTGCTCATAAATTATCTAAAAGCATAATTTTCTATAACTTTATTGCTACTTTCTAAGCTACAGTAAGCTAAATATCCATTTTACATTAAACTTTTAAGCTAATATTTTGATTTAGCTATAACTTTTAGATTAGGGAGGTGCTAATTAAAGCACCTCAATATTTAAAAATCTTACTTCTAAAATCTATTCCCCTCTTCCCAAGAATCGAAGAAGGTAGATTTAAAAATCACTAGATTTTAGATTTAAGATTGTAGCACAAGTCTACTATTAAGTTGTGTAATTTTAGAATTTTTATTCATTAAATTATTTAAACTTCTTATACTATTTATCATATTCATAATGGTCAATATTGTTCAAAGTAATTACTTCAAAATTTTCTCCATTCCATTCAACCTCATTATAACTAGCTTGATGGAATATAGGATAATCTATTATTTTGCTTTCTTCAAATTCATTTTTAAAGTATCCTATTAAATATCTTACACACATTCCATGAGTAACTATTAAAATATCCTTATCTTCATTATTTTTTACTATATCATCTACAGTTTTAAATAGTCTTTCTGTAAAATCCTTTATATTTTCTCCTTCAAAACTCTTATAAGAAAATGGTTTGTTAAATAGATTGCCTAATTCATCTACATATTCATCATGACTTTTTATCTCTTCAGTGGTCATTCCTTCCCATTTTCCAAAACTTATTTCTTTTAATCCTTCAACTTCTTCAATCTCAATATCCTTATCACCTTTTATTAAGTATGCAGTTCTCTTTGCTCTTTTTATAGGACTTGTAAAAATCTTATCTATTTTAATATCATTAAATTTCTTTCCTAATAACTCTGCTCTTTTAACTCCATTTTCAGTTAACTCAGAATCCTTCCATCCTTGAAATCTATGCTCAAGATTCCATAAAGTTTCCCCATGTCTTGTGAAATATATTTTCATATTAAAAATACTTCTCCCTTCTATTCCTCTTATTTATACATAAATTTTATCTATACTTAAAAATCCTTTAAGACAATATCTTTAACCAATAACCATCTATTATCTTTGCAAAATAAAAATAGTTATTTACTTATTTGTATTAAGAAAATTATACTTAAAAAGACTATTTAAAATCATAAGCAGTTAACTCTGTAATAATTATATACCTTATATTAAAAATATCATAATAAAAAACTTTTTATTCATAAGTAAAAAGAGATACCTTTACGGCATCTCTTCTAATAAGGAAGTAATTAAATTTTTAATTTATAAAGCGTGTAATTTTTATATCTTATTTAAAGTATCTGTTTAATAATCCAGCGAAAGCTTTTCCGTGTCTAGCTTCGTCTTTACACATTTCGTGAACTGTGTCGTGGATTGCATCTAAGTTTAATTGTTTAGCTAAAGTAGCTAAGTCTTTTTTACCTTGGCAAGCTCCATGCTCTGCATTTACTCTTGCTTGTAAGTTAGCTTTTGTATCAGCTTCTACAACTTCTCCTAACATTTCTGCGAATTTAGCAGCATGTTCTGCTTCTTCGAAAGCTATTCTTT